>JADMIO010830138.1_pt1 | contig 86187 bp, 78 predicted proteins | sample 8958161 | NCBI WGS metagenome assembly JADMIO01 (sample SAMN16585339, study PRJNA669376) | soil metagenome | isolation source: Crop rotation soil | place: USA: Cullars Rotation, Alabama | collected 2011 | reverse complement strand
CTTTCCCGGCTTTGGCTTCGGTGCCGGCTTCGGCGCGGGCGCCGGCGCGACCGCGGGAACCGCCGAAATCGCCGGTTTACCCGAATCTTTGCCCGCATCCTTCGTCTCTTCGACCGGCACGACCGCCGGCGTTGCGCTCGAGGCCGCGCTCGCCGGCACCGGCGGCGTTGCGCTCGAGGCCGCGCTCGGCGGAGTCGGCACGCTCATCGTGTTGGCCGGAGTGCTGTTCGTCGGCGTCGGCTTGTCACCACCACCGCCGCTCGACTGCATCGACTTGTAAACGAACACACCGCCGCCTGCGAGGATGACGACCGCGAGGAGGCCAATGATGAGGCCCATCGATCCGCCCTTTTTCTCGGGCTCGCGAATCGTGGCCCCGACCGGCTGCGCGGGCGGCGGCACGGAACGCGCCGGCTGTGCGGGCGACTGCGTCGACGGAACCTGCGAGCTCGGCGGCGGAACCGAACGCGACGGCGGGGTCTGCTGACGCTCCGTCTTCGCGTGCTCGACGGGCGGCGGCGGCGTCGACGCGCCCGCGGCGCTCTTCGACATCACCATCGTGTCGCCACTCTGATCGTGGCCCGGCGCAGACGTCGCGACGCTCGACTCCTTCTCCTTTTCCTTCTTTTTCTCTTCCTTCTTCTCGTCTTCCTTTTGCTTCTGCGCGATCGCGAAGAGCGGATTATTTCCGATCTCCTCCATCGATCCGCCGGCCTCCTTGAGCGCCTCTTCGAGGAGCTCCGCGGCCTGCTTCATCATCGTCGGCTCTTTGACCGGCTCCTCCGAGCTGCTGCTCGTCGGGAACATCGGCGACGCGGCCGGTTTACGCTCCGAGTCTTTCTTCTTTTCGTCCGCCCCCGCGAAAAGCGCATCCGCCATCGTTGCCGGCGGCGCCTTGGGCGTGACCTCGACCGGCGGCGCTTTCGGCGTCGCCATGAATTGCTGCGTATCGTCCGTATCGAGGCTCGGCGAGCTCTTCGGCGGCTCCTTGAAATTCGGCGCCGGCGCGACGCCCATCATCGTCGCTTTGCGCTGCTGCGCCGTGAGCGGACGCGGCGCGGCGCTCGCCCCGGCACCCGATCCGAGACCACCACCGAGCCCCGACTTCGACGACGGCGGAGCCGCGGGCGTCGACGTGCCCAAATCCGGTTTCGACGGAGAAGGCTCTTTTTTCGGCACCGTCGAGCCAATGCCCGGCGGCGCGACGCCGATCGCGGTGGCCGGCTTGTGCTTCATCGGTGCCGGCGGGCCACCACTTGCTGCCGGCGGCGTAAACGAAGCCGCGGGCGTGGGTGCGGACTGCGAAGTCGATGCGCCCGCGGGAAGCGGAGACGTCGTCGTCGCCGGCGCTTTCGCAGACGGCGGCAGCCCGAGACCCGGCGGAACACTGCCGAGCGGAAGTGTCTTGTTGCCAACGAAGGCACCAGCGCCGCTCGTGCTCGTGCTCGTGCGCGTCGTGCCCGTAGGGGTCGGTGATGCACCCGCCGGCGCCGTCGCACTCACCTGCGTCGACTTCTGCGCTGCGGTCGCGGACGCCGGGGGTGCCGAGGCAATCGTCGTCGAGGGAACACCTGGCGAAGGCGATGACGGGGGAGGCGCCGGAATCCCCTTCATTGTCGTCGGTCCCGGCGACGCGGCCGAGGAAGTCGCCGCGGAAGGAGCGCCCGACGACGATGTCCCCGGTGCCGCGGCCGAGGCCGAGGCCTTCTCCTCTTCCATGGCCGACGGATCGGACATGTACGCACTGCCGGCATCCGCCTTCGCAGCCGTGAGGCGATCGATGACGGCGCGCGACGCGTCGTCGATCTTGATGAACTTCACGCCCATGCCCGCGGGCTTCTCGCTCGCGGCTTGCGTCGGCTCGCGCTTCCACACGACACGGCCCACGCCGGAAATGACGCTCTTGTCACCGGCGAGACGAATCTCGAACTTGAGCAGCGTTCCCGGCGGGAACGGCGTCGGCGTCTTCACGAAGATGCCGCCCTTGCTCACGTCATGCGAGTGGTTCTCGATGAACTCGTCGACCGTCGCGCTCTTGTAGCGAACGTTCAGGCTGACAACCTTCGCTCGCTTGTCTTTGCGCGTGTCTTGGCTCATTGGACCCGAACCATCCTAACCGAGGCCTGCTCGAAAACGCCAACACGCAGGGAAAAAGCACGCCACGCGACCTGAAGTCGCCGGGTCGGGCCCAGCCGTTTCGCCCGAGGAAGGCCTTTCATCATGATATTGTCGGCGATCCGGTGACCTCTGACGGTACGAGAGCGCATTTTCGCGCGCATGGACGGCGTCCCGTCCGCTTGAGCGTCACTCTCCGGAGCGAGCGAGCCGGGTGGGAACGCGCGGGCGTGGTCCTGGACCTCCACATCGCGGGCGCCGGTCTCGAGACGGATGAGCCCCTCATCCCGGGCGATCGCCTGACGGTCGCCTTCGCCACTCCTACGAGGTGGGACCCGCTCGTCGTAAGCGCGATCGTAGCTTGGGCTCATCCGCTCCGCGCGAAGCAAGAGGTCGACGTCCTCGGTCGCCCGAAGCAAGCCGCGCGCTCCGGGCTCGTGTTCGACTACGAGTCGCCCGAGTCGACCTACGCGATGTACGAGATGCTCGAAGCGATCAACTTCGAGTAGTCGTGCCAATCGTTCGCTCGAGGCGAGCCCCCAGCTCGAGGACCGCGTCCTCCGATCCCGGCGGTCCGATGATCTGAAGCGAGCGCGGGAGGGCCGGCGTTCCCGGAAACACTCCGAACGGGATCGAGAGCCCGGTCGCATCGATCAAGTTACCGAGCTTGCAGAAGCTCATGGAGCGAGTCGCGAGCGCGGCGCGTCCATGACGCGGCGGCTTCACGGTGAGCGTCGGCGAGATGACGAGCGCTCCCGTGTCCCAAACCTGCTCGAAGCGCCGACACATTTCCTGACGGCGCTCCGCCGCACGACCCTTATTGCGATATCGCGGCATGAGCGCCGTGACCGCGAGGAGCAAGACCGCCGTATTTGGATGAATGCGTCGATCGAGACGCCCGCCCGATGCGAGGCCGAGCAGCACCGCGGGCAGGGCTTGGGAGACGGGCAACTCTCCCGCCTTCATGAATATGTCCCAATGCGAGACGAGGTATTCCTGAAAGAGCTCGTTCGCGGCGGTCGGAGTTGGCAATCGCTCGCCGAGCGACCAACCAATTCCGGATTCATGCAAAAGCGCGCCGGTATCGGCCATGAACGACGGCCAATCTTCGTCGTGCGGGCGATCGGGCGCCCAAATGACGACGCGATCTTTGGAAAATACCGGCGCGGGCATATCCGGTTTTCGTAAATCCTTGCGGAGCGCCTCGATGAGCACGCGACACCCTTCGACATCGCGCGTAATCGGGCCCATGCCGCACATTTCCCAGAAAAATGGAGGGAGACGCGGGAAATGATGAAAACCCACCGGCCAAGTCGCGGCCGAAAGTCGTAATCCGACGACTCCGCACCAGGCGGCAGGGCCGCGAATCGAGCCGCCGAAATCGGAGCCCCATTCGAAGGCCGCCATGCCATCCGCGACGGCCGCGGCGCCGCCGCCCGTGCTTCCGCCGGCGGTGCGCGAGGGATCGAAGGGATTCCGCACCGGCCCCTTCATGTGATTATCGCTCTCGGTCGAAAAGGCGAGATCGCACAAATTCGATTTGCCGAGCAGCACCGCGCCGGCATCGCGAAGCGCGCGATGAATATGCGACGACGTCGCGGGAACGCGATTTCGATGACGCCAAGAGCCGCCGGTCGTCGTGATCCCGGCCGTGTCCCACGTGTCTTTCAGGACATACGGAATATTGGCGAGGGGACCAGACGGGTTCGACGAAGTCGGATGTTCGACTTCCGTCAAAACCGCATTCAACGTGTCGTTGCGCGCGGCGATTCGCTCACGGCAACGCTCGATGGAGTAATCGGAAAAACCGGCCACGTGACTACTTCTTTTTCGCGGCCTTCTTTTTCGGCAAATCGAACTTCACGGTTTCGAGCAGCTTCTTGCGGCGCTTGTCGATTTCGCCTTGCAGGGTTTTCACCGCTTTCACGCGCGAGTCGTAGAGGCGGCGGTGCTTCTTGTGCACGCGCGGATCGCTCAAGAGCGCATAGGTGAGCCACGGGAAAACCGCGGTCACGTCGCAGTGGCAGTACATCGAGCCGTATTGCACGCTCTCCGCGGAGACCTTGCCCCACGTGTGCCCTTCGCCGGCGGGGCACGAGCTGAGCGCGCCGTTGTCGACGGGGTCGACGCAGAATTGAAGATCGAAGTCGAAGCCGTGCGTCGGTACGCCGAGGATCTGGTCGAGCAACGGCTCGCCTTGCAGCGTGTAATTCTTCGGAACGCCGCCGCCGAGAATCCAAATCGCCATCTTCTTTTTCATGGTGCCGAAGCAGTGGTGCTGCATCGCGCCCATCTCGAAGACGTCGTCGTTCACATCGATCTCGAGCTTGAAGTCCGACCCATAAAGCCGCTTTAGCTTCACGATATTCAGGAAGATGGATCCATCCTGAACCGCGCCGACGAAGATCGGGACGCCATGACGATAAGCGGTCGCGATGAGCGACGGCGACTTGATGCCGAGCGCGTCTTCCATCGCCGCGATGTCTTTTCCGAGCAGGTAGTGCAGCTCGGTCGTCGTCATCCTCTTTTGATATTCGGGCTTCAGCAGGATCGCGCTGAACAGCTTGTCGGTGTCGAGGAGCGTGTCCTCGTGGAACCCGAGGTCATAAATGCGAATGATGCGCGCGAGGCGATATTGAATGTCGCCGCCGGTCGGGTCGATCTCACGAATGCGGTGACCGATGATGCGGTGCGCGTCGTGATAGAGGTTCGCGCCCGTCGTCGTGATGCAGTCGATGAGGCCGCGTTCGATGAGCGGAATGATGCACGACTGATGGAGCCCGGCCGGCGTCATCGCGCCGGACATCGTGAGGAACGTGCACGTGTCGTCCTTCGACGAGCGCTGCATCAGCTCGAAAGCCGTGCGCTCCTGCCGCCCGACGTACGCGGGAAACATGCGCTCGATGATCTCGGCGGGCGCCTCTTTGCCCGTGATGCCCACGGGATGAACATCGCGCGACTGATTGAAGCCCTTACGAAGCGACTGCTTTTCGGCTGCCATTACGCGAGCACGGTCGAGGACCCGAGCGCGCGAGTCAAGCGACTCTTGTGCGCCGGCCCGCTAATCTCGGGCCGTGAGCATCGAGCCGTTCATCAAGCGCGTGATGAATCCGTTCACGCGACAGGAAATCGAGGTCGTGAAGACCGGTGAAATCTGTCCGCCTTCGCTTTGGGGCTCGGGGCCTTACCTCCGGCTTCATGCCGGGCCGGTCGAGAACGAGCTCACGGAGACTCGCCGCTGCCGCATTGGCGGGCCAGCACTCGTGACTTCGCTCGTGGAGAAGTTTTTCGCGGCGCAGCTCGATTTCGCCGAGCTCGCGAGTGTGCACGAAGGCGCGCTCTCGCTTCCGAACGAAGGCTTTCTAGCGCTGTTCGTCGACTCGGATCCCGGCGCAAAACCCGCTTTGCAATTCTTCGAAGAGCTGCCGGAGACCGGTCTCGCGGAGCCTGGGCGCCGGCTGACTCCGAGGCTCCTGCCCGTCGATCCTCGGGCGGAGGAAGATTTCGAAAACCGCGATCCCAACGCCTGGCTCGCACACCGCGTTGGCTGGGGTCGCGCACCGCAGGGCGATTGGACGGAGCTCGCGATCCATCTCCAGCTCGAAGGAGCAGGGCTGCAATCAACGGCCGCGAGCTTGCGCGAAGCCGAGCGGCGCGGGATCGACGTCGTCGCGCTCATTCGGGGCGCGCCGAAATGGAGGCTCCTTTGGGAGCTAGCGTCGGACGAGGAGCTTTCTTTCGATTGGGGCGATAGCCGCCTCTTCGTCCTGATTCGCGACGAAGATCTCGCCAATCGACGTTTCGATCGCGCGGAGCTTATTCCGTTTCCGTTTTCCTAAGGCCCAAAGTCCCCGCGAGCTGCGAGGGGCCGAAATCCTCGCGCGTGATGTCCATGTAGTGCTCGTCCCAGCGGCGGCCGGCGACTTCGACGCGGCTCCGTAGGACGCCCGCGTCTTTGAAGCCCGCTCGAACGTACGCGCTGCGCGCTCGCGGATTGAAGCTCCAGTACTTCAAGTAAATCGAGTGGAGGTTCAGCAGCGTGAACGAGAAATCCACGAGGAGGCGCATCGCCTCGGCGCCGTAGCCTTTGCCCCACGCGGACTTTTCGCCGATGCAGATGCCGAGCTCCGCGGTGCCGCGTTTCGGATCGACGCCCTTCAGGCCCAGCGAGCCGATGATCTGCTGGCCGTCGCGCACGATGATCGAGAAGGTCGGATTGAAGCGGTCCTTCCGCACGCGATCGATCCACTCCTCTTCGTCCTCGAGACCGAAGACCTGGCCAATCGCGCCGAGGTGCGTGGTCACTTCGAGGTCCGAAAGCCACTTCGCCATCAGCGGCGCATCGCTACGCTCGAAGTGGCTCAGATAGACGCGATCGCCCGCGACGATTTCTGGCCGAAAACCAGGAGCGGGAATAGGCGCGAAGCTCACAAAACAACGATGCCCCGCTTACGCCGAAGCGCAAGCAGGGCACGTTGATAATAATCGGTGTTACCCGATTATTTGTTCACTTGCCGTGAACGACGGTGCAGCCCTGGGTGTAGATGCCCAGGATGTTGGTCTGGTGGAATTCAACCGAGTGGAGCTCGGAGACGCCGCCAGCCTTCTTCGCCGCATCGAGGGATGCATCACCGAACGCCGCGAGGTTGAGAATGCCGGTCGCGCAGGATTCACCCTGCTTGTCGCCCGACTTGCCCGGACCCGAGGTCTCGTTTCGGTTGATGCCGTGCGGAACCTGGGTACCCGTGTAGAGAGAGCCGGTCGGGTAACCGAAGCCGCCGCAGCCGATGACGATCATCGCGAGGGCAGCGCCCGTCGCAAGCTTCACGAGCTTGGTGGTCGTCATCGTAGAGCTCACTTACCGTGAACTTCGGTGCAGCCCTGGGTGTAGATGCCCAGGATGTTGGTCTGGTGGAATTCGACCGAGTGGAGCTCGGTCACGCCGCCGGCCTTCTTGGCCGCGTCGAGGGACGCGTCGCCGAACGCCGCGAGGTTGAGGATACCCGTCGCGCAGGCCTCACCCTTCTTGTCGCCCGTCTTGCCGGGGCCCGACGTCTCGTTGCGGTTGATACCGTGCGGAACCTGCGTGCCCGTGTAGAGCGAGCCGGTCGGGTAGCCGAAGCCGCCGCAGCCGATGAGGATAAAGGTCATCACGCCGCCAGCCGCAATCTTGAGCAAGTTCTTCGTCGACATTTGAGCCTCCCAGGAGGGTGTTTCGTACTGCAGGATTAGAGTCTTTGGATGTTGAATTCCGCAGTCGTCAACCGCCCGCGCGGACTCGGAAGTTTCGAGGAAGCCCTCGAGAGGGCCCCTGAATACAAGCCCCGTTTCCGAAGATCAACCAAGTTTGCTGCGAATTAGTCGCAGCCTCACTCGGGTGGCCCCCCTGGAAACGGAGATTTCGGCCGGACTCTATCGAGACGAATCCCGATATTAATCCCCCGGACGTAATAATCCGGACCGAACCATCGCCACAAGTATTCGGTGTGTCCTGAAATGTCCACCCGAAAACGTCCTAAATGAAGTCCGACGGCAGCTTCGACTCGGGGCGAGACGAACTGGATGCTCGGATGAGCATGCATAATGTCGACGGAAAGGGCGTGGATGGCCACCTTTCCTTCAATTTCGATCGGGCCAAATCTCGCGCCGCCGCCCAATTTGTTCATGAATATCGACCACAAAAAAGATTTGTCGTCGAGGATCAGGAACGCGGTGCCCTGCTCGCTCGTCATATAGAACGGGCCGCGAAAGCCGGGCGTTTGGTAGTAGCTGCCAATCGCGATTTCGCTCGCGAGCGGCGCACGATGCTCGAAATTCGTACGCCGGGAGAGAATTCCCGTCTCGCTCGCGCGGCGCGTCCAAATCGGCCCGATATCGAGCTGGTACGAAATAATCGAGCGATAGGAGTCGAAAAGTTTAATCGAATTCCGGCCTTGCTTGGCCGGGCCGTCATTTTGCGGAGAATCGACGACTTCCGGGCGCCCCCACGACGGACCGGTGCGCGCATCGCCCGTGCTCATGCCTCCAATTCCGGAGTCCTGCGCGGAAGCCGCCGCTCCGAAAAGGACCAGCGCGCTCAAAACCCCTAATTGGCAAATTCGCCGAATCATCACTTCGTCTCGATCGGCGGATCAGGGGGTTTCGGAGTGCTCGGCGTCGGGCTCGCGCCTTCATCGAGAGGGCCGAAAACCTCATCGGCGATTTTTCGGCAATCGCGTTCCATGCGCGGATCGCCCGGCAGCGGAGGATTCGGATTGCCGTCGTACATATGAGCGCAGCGCGCCACGAAATTACTGATCTCGGGACGAACGCCAATGCGCCCGTAATCATCGAGAGAAAAAACGAATCCCATTCGCTGGTCCGCGGTGAAGCGGCGATGGACTTCGCGTTTGCCCTCGAAATACGACCACGCCTGCGAGCGCGAAGAGAATTGGCCGAGCGAACCGACATAACGATCCGGCGACGCAAATCGATAAACCGGCAAAGCCTCGCCCGGCGGAACGCCGAGCCATTTCATGCCTTCGATGACCGACGGATTGGGATTCGAGGCCTCGACGGGCGTGGGCGGTCCGCCCGCTGCTTCCACCGCCATCGCGGCGAGCTCCGTGCAGAAAACCTTCGAGTGATCGTGGCTATCGAAATACGCGTCGAATTCGACGCCCTCTTTGTATTTCTGCTGCACGTACGCGACGATTTTCGCGGGGTCCGCGCCCGGCGGCGGATCGTAAATCTCGGCGTAGAGATTCGGCGCCACGTACTCGAAGAGCGGACGCCGATACATTTTCCCCGTCACGTTATCCATCAGCTTCGATTTGATGGGGAACGTCTTCACGGAGCCGGTCACGTCGTAGACGTACGGCTGGCCGTCCTCGATGCTGAGGATCGCGACGTGCGTGAAGGGATAAAACTTCTTCACGATCAGCGGGAACACGAAGCTCGTCGAGTCCGATGACTCGGTGAGCACCATCTGTCCCGACTTGAGCGCCAGCCCGTTGTAATTGGCGACGTGCTGCGCGTCGACCTTCGCATCGAGCACGGTCACCGCGGCGGAGCGCGAGCCGCCGCAAGCCGCGACGACGAGAAACATGCAAACGATTGCACGCTTCACACGACACCTCCGTCGACGTTTGGAGCCGAGCTCGGAGGTGTGACGGCGGCCGCGTCTGCCGCATCGGTCGGGGGCGTTGCCACCGCGCCGGCGTCCCACGGCAGCATCGGGGCGGGCGTGTTCGGCGGCGCCGCACCGTGACGGTTCGGAACGTAATTCGTGCGATCGTTCGGACCCGCGGGAGCAAACTGCGCGCGCATGTTGTCCGGAATGTCGACGCACGCGACGATACCGAGGGTCACGAGGGCGACGAGGGCGACCCGAGCGACGGGCGCGCGGCTCGCCCGCACGCAACGGTCACTCGGCACACCTAAGTGAGGCATCGCGGCGCCGGATTTACTCCGAAAGATCCATGGTTGGCTACCCTTGTTTGGTCTAAGACCGGGTCCCAGGATGCGACGCTCCAAGGCGCTATTTTTTGCGCTCGTCGCCTTCGCGTGCGCAATCTTTTTCGCGCCTAAAAGCTCGGCCGATGGCGGTCTCGACTTCCACTGGGATGTCGAGGTCCAAGCCGGTGTCATGAACCGCTGGTTCACGCACAACACGCCGAGCTACCACCCGAGCCTCGGGCCATCCGCGCAAGTCAGCGGACACGTAGCGCTTTTGCCGCTCGTGCACGTCGGCGCCTATTTCGGCGGCGATCTCTCGCCCTATCCTGGCGGCGGCCTGCGGAATTTCGAATACGGCGGGCCTCACGTCCGCATCATGATCCCGCTGCTTCCGAAGACGATGCGTCTTTGGCTGGCGACCGGTGTTGGCATCGGCCGGAGCTACGAAAAGAGCTTCCACGCCGCGAAATTCAACGGAAAGTTCTACCCTTCCGACCGCTATGCCTACGGCGAAGTGCCTCTGGGAATAGGTGCATCTTACAAGTTTTGGCCGGGCTGGTCGGTCTTCAGCGAGGTCTCGGGTCGGGTGCTTTTCGGCAACTCTGCCCCGGACGCGAGCTCGAGCCCAGCGCTCCCGCCGACCACCGATCGGTATGCCTTGGGCCTTTCCGTCGGGATCATGCTCGACCGATGACCTGCGACTAGCGCGGCGCGGGGAAGGTCATGCTAGGGTCGAGGACTTCGGTCCTCTATTGCCATTCGGCGTAGAGGTTCTTCGAGGGCAGCGTCGGGTGTAACCGGCTCCTCCCCACTTCGTTCGGTTTGAATGGCTGGCCCCGCTGACGACAAGTCCACGAAACCCGCCGGGTCGAGCCCGCGCGGGCTCACGCCCAAGCCGGGCGTGACCGTTCGTCCGCCGGCGGCCGCGAAGAAGGGCCTGATCGGCAGCACGATCAGCGATCGCTACAAGATCGAGAAGCTCCTCGGCGAAGGCGGGATGGGCGCCGTCTATCAGGTCGAGCACGTCCTCATGCGGAAGCGCATGGCGATCAAAGTGCTCCATCCGGAAATGACGCGCCTCCCCGAGGTCGTCGCGCGCTTCGAGCGCGAGGCGATGGCGGCGGCGCATATCGAGCACCCGAACGTCGTCACCGCGACCGACTTCGGCAAGCTCGAGGACGGCTCGTTCTTCCTCGCGCTCGAATATGTCGAGGGACACAGCCTCCGCGAGGTCATCGCGAAGGGGCGCCTCGAGCTCGGACGGGCGCTTCACATCGCGCGGCAGATCGCATCGGCGCTCTCACGCGCGCATCAGCTCAAGATCGTTCATCGCGATCTCAAGCCCGAGAACGTCATGCTCGTCGAGCGCGACGGCGATCCGGACTTCGTGAAGGTCCTCGATTTCGGCATCGCGAAGGTTCAAATCGGCGAGCTCACTGCAGGCGACGTCGAGAAATCCGCGAATGCGGGTCCCTCGCAGCCCGTGCTCACGCAAGCGGGCATGGTCTACGGCACGCCGGAATACATGGCGCCGGAGCAAGCGCTCGGTCAGCCCGTCGATGCGCGCGCGGACATGTATGCGCTCGGCATCATCGTTTACGAGATGCTCTGCGGTCGCCGTCCCTTCGACGCGGAGAGCAAGGTCGCGCTTCTCGGCATGCAAGTCACGCAGCCGATGCCGCCGATGAAAACGAAGGCGCCCGACGCGAACATTCCGCCGGACGTCGAGGAGCTCGTGCGAAAGCTTCTCGCGAAAGAAGCGAACGATCGCCTCGGCGACGCGCGCGAGCTCATCGAGCAGATCGGCATGGTCATGCGCGATCTGGTGAACTCGGGCTCGATCGACATCGCGTATGCGTCGCAGCCCGGCGGTCGTCTCGGCACGAATCCGAATCTCATCAGCGGCTTCGGTCCCGCGCCGGACCTCGGAATCTCCGTGGTTCCGTCGAGCAAGCAGACGCTGAAAAACCCGAACAGCACGCAGAACGTCGATGCGGTGGGGGTGAAGCAGACGGATCCGAATGCGATTCGCATTGGCAACTTCGATCCCGTCGCGATGCTCGGCAACAAGGCCTGGCTCATCGCGGCCGTCGGCGGCCTCATCGGCATCCTCGTGCTGGTGATCACGATCATCGTCGTGCTCAAAGGTCGCGACACGACGACCGGCGAAAACGGTGACGCGGGCGGCCTCGTGATGGTGACCGCCGATGCGGGACCAGTCGTGCCCGAGACGAGCCTCGATCAAAAGGTGAAGGACGCGATCAGCCAGATCGACAAGGGCAACTACGGCTCGGGCATCGAGGCGATCGAGAATCTCGGCCCCGAAGCGCAGAATCGCGAAGACGTGCACCGCGCGCTCTTCAAGGCCTACAGCCAGACCGACAAACCGCGCGAAGCGATGCGCGAGGTCGGTCTCGTGATGAAGGCGAATCCGAGCGCGGATCTCACGTCGGCGGATGGCATCGTGCTTCGCCAAGAAGTCCGCAACACGGCTCTGCTCATCGGCCAACCGAGCGCGAACAAAGGCGCGGTCGATGCGGCGTGGAACCTACTCGACGGCGAGCTCGGCTCGATCGGCTTCGACGATCTCTACGACATCGCCTACGGCAAATCGGGCACGAATTATCCGAAGGCGCAGGAGCGCGCCAAGGCCGATATCGTCAAGGCGGATCGCTCGAAGATGAGCGCGCCCCTCGCGGTGAGCGTGGAGCTCCTCGCGAATTGGCAGAATTGCCAGAAGCTCCACGACCTCCTCGACAAGGCGGTCGAGAAAGGCGACGAGCGCACGCTTCTCCTCCTGAAAGAGCTCGGCCCGGCGCGCATGGTCGGCGCGTGGAAGAAGAAGGACACGCTCTACTGCATTCACGAAGGCTCCCTCGTGAAAGCGACGACGGACCTCGAGAACAAGTTGAAGCACAAGTAGTCATGTACTTCGGGGGAAGGCATGACGCGGAGGCCGTCGAGTCGGTCGACCTCCCCTTCAAATGCGTGCATTGTGCAGCGGAACGCACCGCCCGCATCATCGCGGTTGGTCGTGGATCGGCGTCGAGCCCCTATTTCATTGGTCATTCGAAGGCGCGCGAACGCGCCGTCGAAGACGCGGCGGACGATGCGCACGCGCTCGCGGAAGAATCGCTCGCGCTCGTCGCGTGTCCCGCGTGCGGAAAGCTGCAACGCGGAGGGAGCACCTTCGATCCGATGATGACGCTCGCGGCGGTGGCCCTCGGTGGCGTCGTCGGAGTGTTCGTCGGCGGAGGCGAAGGCGCGGCGATTGGCGGAGTCGCGGGCCTGGCCGTTGCTCTGCTCGGCGCGCGTCTACGAAAACACCGCAGCGAGCTCACCGCCGGCACGGTGACATTTTTCGAAGGCGACCCGCCCGATAAACCGGTCATCGGCGCGAAGTGCAAAGTCTGCAAAAAGCAGATCGTGATGGCGAGCGACGGCGTTCGTTGCGAGACCTGCGGCGCGGCTTGCCACACGAAAAAATGTCTCGACAAGCACGTTCGAAAGCACGGGCCCGAAGAAGGCGAAAAGCCTTATCGCTAATCGCTAATCGCTAATCGCTTATCGCTAATCGCTTATCGCTTATGGCGTGCGGAGCTCGAACGCGTCGAAGTCGAGCGCGTAGGCGCTTTGGATATCCGAGTAGGTCGGGCCAAGGTCGACGCCGGCGTGTCCCTCCGGGGCGTCGATCGGAATCGAGTAGCTTCCGACGATTTCGCCGGACTCGAGAGTCACCGACAGCTTCTTCGCGTTCAGATCGATCAGGGTATGAACCGTATCCCATACGCCGACCTGACGTGACTTGGTGCCAATCGGTGGTGGATAGTTCGCGTTGTCGGAGGACGTCGCGACGGCGACTTGGTCCTTGGTCGCGTAGATGACGAGAAAGAAGGCGGGAGTTCCCTTCACACTGATCGTGACGAGATTCGCATGCACGGAATCGGGGAACTTCGGCGCCCGAAAGTGAAACGTCATGTCGATCGTATTCGTCGCGCCGAGCACGAAGCCATGATTGAGCCTTCCGTGCACGGTCGCGTCGGGAACGGCCAATTTCGGACTCACGAGGAAGCGTACGAATTGCTGGCCACTCGGTGTGTTGAGCTCGACCGGCAACGTCACCGTATCGCCGTATGTGCTCAGCGAATCCCACTTGCCTTGCGGGTCCAAGCGTTCGAAGTCATCGCAAAAGGCACCGGCGGCACAAGGAACGCCCGCGTCCGTCGATACCGCCCCGCCGCCATCACTCGGGCCGCTATCGACGGACATGCCGCCGTCCCCGCTCATGCCGCCGTCGGGCGTGTCGTGCTCCGCCCCGAATGAGCTGCACGCCGCACAGGCGAGAAGGAATGCGAGCCGCGCCCTCACTCCGTGAGGCTACTGCACATCGATGCGAAAGGCGTCGAAGTCGACGTGGAATGATTTCGTGTGCGCGTCCAGATAATTGGGGCCGATCGTCAGCGTGAAGTGGTTCGCGGCCGGCGGGATGGCGACCTTCTCGTCGGCGAGCGGCTGGCCGTCGGCGGTCAGCGTGACCGTCGGCGGGGATGCGAGCGTCAAGGCGAGCTTGAAGCGCGTCCACTGGCCGATCTTCACCGGCAGCTCTTCACCGACTTGCCCGTTGTTTTCCTTGTGCTGGCCGTCGCTGATGTAAAGCACCACGCGGACGTTGAAGGCAGACTCGTACTCTTCGCGGGCGGCACCTGCTTCGTGAAGATGTAGTGTGCATGCAAAGTATCGCTATCGGTCGACAAACTGATGCGCGCGGAGTGCGTGCCATGGAATGCCGTCTCGGTTGTGGTCGAAACGCTGTCGCCCTGCTTCTCGAGCGTGACTGGTGACTGTGGCGGCTCTGGATCCTCGCGCTCGAAGTCGTCGCAATACGTTGCGCCTTCGCACGTGAAGCTCGAGACGCCGGCTTCGACTCCGGTCTCGGCTCGCGCGTCTGCGCCGCCCGTTCCGCCGTCCGTCGCCGAACTAGGCGCATCACCCGCGCTTCCGAACGAACTACAGGCGACGATGAGCGCGGCGCAGAGGGCAAAAAAGCCGAAGACACGCACGATTGTATCAGAGGCCGAAGCGCGCTTTGTCTTTGGCGATGAGCTCGACGTAGTACTCCGAGGGCTGACGCTCCTCGATTTCCTGCTTCGCGATCATCTCTTCGAGCGCCTTCTTGATCTCACCGATCTTGCGAGACGGCGGGATATTGAAAGCCTTCATCACCGCATCACCGACGCCCGTGGGCAGCGGCGGCAGCTTCGCGTCTTCTGCCGCGAGCGTGCTGATGCGATTGGCGAGCTCGTCGATTTGCTGCAAACCCTTGCGCTTCTTTTCCGGGCGCTTCGTCGTGATGTCCGCGCGTGCGAGGCAGAGGAGATCATCGAGGTGCGCTCCGAGCTCACGCGCGAAGCGACGCACGGCGCTGTCGGTCCAATTCGGATCGTACTGATTCGCCCGAAGGTGATGCAGAACGAGGAAGTGGATCGTGTCGCGCAGCGCGGGCTCCGGAGAGAACATCTGGAGCCGCTTTTCCATCTTGTCGAACATGCGCGTACCGACCTCGGCGTGACCGAGGAAGTGCACCTTGCCCTGCGGATCGATGGAACGCGTCTTCACCTTTCCGATGTCGTGGAAGAGCGAAGCCCAACGCACCTCGAGACGCGGCACGGCCTGACGAACGACCTGCTTCGTGTGCTTCCACACGTCCTTGTGACGCCACTCGCCGTCGCCGAAGCCGACCATGGCGTGGACTTCCGGGAAGATGACCGCGAGCACGCCCGAGTCGAGCAGAGCATCGAAGCCGACTTCGGGGTCCTCGCCCATGACGAGGCGGTCGAGCTTCGAACGCACGTCGACGGGGTGCGACGACAGCGCGGTGCGCACGTCATCCGCCGGCAGCGCCTGCAGCATTTGCAGGAGCTTCCCCTTCTCGGCGGAAACGGCCGCGATCTCGATGGCGTCCATGACGCGATCGACGTTGGCTTCGATACGAGGGGTGAGCTGAGTCATCGGAAAGACAGGACGTTTGGGTCCGAGGAAAGGGCCGCAGCTACTAGCATGACACGGCGGCGGTCACACTACGGCGTGGTCCCGCGACGAGGTCTTGTTGAAGCGGCTAGCGGTTTTTGCGGTGATTCTTGGGGTCTCGGGCTGCGGCCGTAGCGCTGCGGTGCCCGGGTCGGCTGCTGATGCCGGCCGTCCAACAGTGGCAACGACTCGAGAAGACGCAAGCGTAGCGGGGGTCGAAATCGGAGATGGCGGAGCTGGATCGCAGGAAATCGCGACGAATCCAGAGCCGGCACAGCTCGACGTGGATGGAAATGACGACGCCGAGAGTCCCGGGACCGGCACCGTGCCGGCGCAGGGGACGTGGGAGCGCGTAGGCACCGCACCGCTCGCGCTGACGCGCATCTGCGATCTCACTCCGTTCAACGGCGCGCTTTACGCCGCGCATGCGAACCAGCCGCTCGGCACCGATGGCGCGACGATCACCAAGTACGTGCCCGGTGAAGGCGACGCGAAGGGATCGTTCAAGGTCGCCTTCGATTGGAACCGGCCCGGTGAGCCGACGAAGGGAGGCGGCGCGGGGCAAGGCTTCGTTCGCGTTCATGCGATCGACGGAAAGCTCTTCGTGCCGGATGCGGATCCTCCTTATGGCGGGCTTCAAGTCGTCGACTGGGGCACCGAGGGTTATGTCTTCTCCTCCGACGAGAAGGGAATCTTCCCCGGGCCGCGCGCGCCTCACTTCAAGCCGCCGGCGAACGTCGGGGTGTTACCGCACGCCTATCACGTGCTCGATGTCATCAAGTTCCGCGGCTCGTACTTCGCATCGACGGGATCGGTGCCACCGAAGGAACAAGCGTGGCGGGGTCATTCGCCCGGCGCCCTTCACCGTGCGAATGCGGAGCGGACACGCTGGATTTACGAAACCGATTATCCGAATCCCCTGCGCGATGACGGCGTGTGGCGCCTCACGTACATGGTTCGTTTCAAGGATCGCTTGTACGCCGGTATTCAGGATTACGACGGGCGTGATCCGAACGACTTCATTTATTTCACGCCGAAGGGCACCGACCCGATTACCCACGAAGACGCCCATCCGACACGCGTTACGGCGAAAGGCGCTTCTGGCACGCTCCGTTGGTTCGTCGACACGCAATCCAAACCGCATCGCCTTTATTGGCTCGCGTGGAGCAAAGACGGAATTGGCATTTGGGCCACGACCGACGGCGACAATTGGAAGCAAATCGGAATTCCGCCCGAAAATGGAGCTCCGACGGACATCACGAGGTTTCGCGACTCCGTGGTCATGCTCACGACGAATGGGCTCTACAAGCTCGAAAAAGACGACTCGCAGAGTCTGATCGCCCCGGTCGAAATGTCCAAAGAGAAGAAACCCACCCCTTCGGGTACCACGCAGCGCGGGAAGTCGCCATTCGAGGTGACGGATTTCTTCTGCACCGCGCCGCTCGCGGTGATGGATAACGTCCTTTACGCCGGCAGCCAGCGCAACGGATCGCTCTATCGATTGGTCGAGAGCGGCGCGGAAGCGAAATAATCCGCCACCGCCGCGATCGTGAGCGCGGGATTCGGCCCAACTGCACCCGGCATGACCGAGCCATCCGCGACGTAGAGATTACCGGCGCCGAATACCCGACCGGTTTTGTCGACCACGCCATTCGACTCGTCCGTTCCGATCGGACAGCCGCCGAGTGGATGCACGGTGATCGTGCGATGTCCGAGCTTCCACACCGGATCGTCCTGGAATTTCCCGTCCAGGCTTTCGGCGATGCCTCGCATCGTCTCGCGCATGTCTTCGAAGAAGGCGGCGGAGTCTTTTTCGCTCCAGTCGACTTCGAGATATTTCCCGTCGAGCGTCATCTTCCCGCTCGCGGTGTCGCGTCCCATGCCGAGGAGCGGCAACGTGCTCGTGAGGAATGGGCTCGCGGCGAAGAACTCGGCGAACTCCGCCGAGAGATCGCGATCGGGATGGCCGGGCAGACGATCCTTGATCCAGAGGCCGACGAAGCCAGCGGTTCGTTTGATGAAGCCCACGATATCGACCGGGTTCAAAAGCCAGGCGAGCGAGTCCGGAATTCCTGCGTCTTCGACCCAATAGCCACGATGATCGTTCGTCGGCGGCACCTTGAGATAACTCGCAATCACCGGTCCGCGCGTGGGCTCGATGGGGCGGCTCTTGCCGTTTTGCTCCGTGTTGGTCGCGATGGTCAGGAGATCGCCGTTCGTCGAGAATTTCGTGCCGAGCGAAGGCATATCCGCGCGCGTACCTTCTCGATTCTTGAGCAGCAAATAAGGCGACCCGAGCGCGCCCGCCGCGATGACGAGGTGCTTCGCGTGGATGATCTCCGGCACGAGCTCGTCGCTCTTTTTATCGTCCTCGTGCACGACATATTCGATGTCGTAACCGTCGTCATCGCGGCGCGTGAATCGGCGAACCTCGTGGCGCGGACGAATTTCGGCGCCCTTCGCCTTCGCGCGCGAGAGGAACGTGTGATCGAGCGTATTTTTGCTGCCGTAATTGCAGCCGATATTGCACTCACCGCAGTAGCGGCACGCCGACCGGTGACGGCGATGAATGTTGTTCGGATCGTACGGAATCGGGGCGCCGAGCTCCTCGTTGAACGTCACCGCGAGCGGCGCAGGTGCCCATTCGTGACCGAGCTTTTCCGCGGCCGCCTTCAGCGCCAATGCCTTCAATGGCATTTTCGGAGTCACGGCCGGCGTGAGAACGCTCTCGACGTGCTCGTAATGCGGAACGAGCTCGTCGTAGCCAATCGGCCAGCCTTCTTCGGTGAACCATTCGCGCGGCTTCCGGAGCATCACATTCGCGTAAATGAGAGAGCCGCCGCCGAGCCCGCTCGAGACGAGCGCGCCGAAATGTTCGAACGACCACACGTTGAACATGCCTTGGAACCCTTTGCTCGGATCCCAAAAGGCGCGGCTAATTTCCGAAGGGCTCCGCGGAAAATCGCCGGGCCCATACGATTTGCCGCGCTCGAGAACGCAGACCTTTTGGCCGCCTTCCGCGAGGCGCAGCGCCATCGCCGAGCCGCCGAAACCGGACCCGACAATCACGACATCGAATTGCTCGCTCATGGCGAAAGGCCTTTCGCGAAAATGTTCCAGAGTCGGCCCATGTAAAACGAGCCGAACTTGGCAATGGCTTTCTCTTTATCGATGAGCGACGAGCCCGGCGATTCGAAGGACATCCCGCTTCGAATTCCGTCGCGCCATTGAATGTGAATGACGCCACGCGCCTCGGCTTGCGCGGGCACTTGGGCGGGGCCCATCGCCGGCGTCGAAACGAGCGGCCCGGGAACGTCACCCGCGAATACCGCGACGGTCAGCGTCATGATGTCGTGCAGCAGATCGAGCGCGCGATCGTCGTTGATCGTCTTGTTGCCGAGCGCGGTGTGCGATTGCCCCTGACCGTCCACGAACGGCATGCGATAGAGCATCACTTTCAGGCCGGGATTCGACGTGTCGACGAGCATGTTGAACATGCCACCGCGGAAGGCGTTCTTGTTCGCGCCGAACAGCGGGCAATCGATGAAGCCCTCCATCGACGCGGTGTGCGTGGGCTCATCGACGAAGCGATCGATGTCGTCGATGTGGATCTTCACCTCGTGCATGAACGGAGTGTTCTCCGTCACGCCCGTGATGTAGCCCGCGTCGGAGTCCGTCGCGCCGCGGCCCACGAACCCCTTCATCCATTCCGTGACGTTGAGCGGTGCCCCCATGATGAGGGCCGTCATATCAGGGAATCAGGGCACTTTGGGAATGTCGTCGAGCGTGCGCGGATAGACCTTACGGTTGCCGTGCGACCAGTGGCAGATGCCGACGACCTTCTGGAATTTGGTTCCGACCGGATCGTCGTTGCCGAGCGTGTCGAGGACGAAGTCGTCGATGCGGATGTCGCCCGTGACGACGAACTCGTCGAAGTCGCCCGGCGGAGTCGCGTCGCTGTCGGCGTTCTGCTTCGTGATGGAGACCTCGTGCGAGATCGTGCAGAGCATGCCTTCGAGCTTTTCGCCGCCCGTCGTGTTGTAGTCGGCGGGCACTTCGATGGGCGTAATGGCGAGCGTTTCGCCCGGGTCGACGATCGTGATCTTCGGCTTCGAGATCTCGCTCGCGCCGTCGAATTCGACGTAGTCGCCTTCGATATCGACCTTGTTTCCGACCTTCACCGGCGGATTCGGCGCGGTGCTCGTGAAGACGAAGACACCGCCAAACTCGGTCGCGGTCGGGTCTTGCACGAAGAAGCCGAGACCCGCGGTGCCGGTCTTTACGGCCGTGACGATGACGCCCTTGATGGTGGGATGGGAAGCGCCCGGGGTCGGGTGATTCGGCGATGCCGGATTGCGAATATCCGAGATCGTCACCGTAATCGGGCAGAACGCGTCGCCCGGATTCGCGACGTCATCGCACGCGTCGCAGGCCGCGCCTTTGCCGTCTTTGTCCGCGTCTTTTTGATCCGCATTCGCGTCTTCGGGGCAGTTGTCCGCCGAGTTCACGACGCCGTCGCCGTCCATGTCGTCGGAGCTCGGGACCTTGCACGACTGGCCGCCTTCGAGCGGGCACTTGTCGCAAGCGTCGCCGACGCCGTCTTCGTCCGCATCGCCCTGTTTGCCGTGATCCATCGGGCGGATCGGATTGAAAACGGCAGGGCAGTTGTCGTCCGCATCGGCGACGCCGTCACCGTCTTTGTCGCCGTCTTTGATGCCGTCGTACACGGAAGCAGTGTCGTCGCTCGCGGTCGGGCCGCGCTTCGGCTCGCAGCTCGGCTCGTTCTTCGGCGTCTTGTCTTTGCAGAAGAAGAGCGGATACGGAACCGCGTCCGCCGCCGTCTGAAGATCGGCCAGGGACGCGCCGGCCGCGGCGTCTTTCTTCACGCAGGCTTTTTTCGTGACGTTGCAGACGGGCAGGTCCTCGCAATCGGCATCGCCGATTTCGGAGAGAAGCTCGCTGTCGCCGTACATCGTTTTACCGCCGCGGAGGACGAGAATGGTGTCCTCGACGCCCGCTTCGATGACGGCGCGGTACTCCTTCGATTTGCTCGCGTCGAATACCGCAATATCCGCGACCATTCCGACCTTCAGCGAGCCAATCGTGGCGGCCGTGCCCGTGGCGTACGCGGCATTCACCGTGACCGCCTGCCAGAGCTGGCGATCGGTCAGGACTTTACCGAAGTATTTCTGATTGAGGTCGTCCGCGCACTTCAGCTCGCGCGCCATGTTCATCGAGCCGGACGGGAGCCAATCGGTGCCGAGCGCAATGGGAACACCGAGACGCGAATAGACGCCAATCGGGGCGGTATTGCCATAAAGCGAGACGTTCGAGCGCGGCGACCAAATCAAAATCGATTTGTCATTGCGATATTGCTGAACGTCCGCCGGATTGACCGCGACGCCATGAACGACGGCGGTTTGGCGCTGAATCAAATCGTGATCGGCATCCGGAAAATCCGGAAACGTATTGCTCTGGCAGAGAAATTCCGTGTGGGCTTCGTCGTCGATGCCTTCGGCGATATGCGGGAGATATCCCTTCATCCCGGCAATCGCGGCCGTCGTTTTGCGGGTCGCCGCATAGGCCGTACACACCTTGCTTTGCGTGCCGCCGCTGTCGCCGAGCGGGAACGTGTCGGAGATCGCGAGCGTAATGGGCAATCCCTCGAGCTGCTTTGCATTGCTGTCGATATTGCGCGCGAGGCCCGGCGCGCCGCTGCCCGCGGAGCCGCCGCTCGCGGTCGACGTCATGCCGCTCATGATGAAGCGGAGCTCGGCGGCCGCGACCGCGTTCTTCACCGTGGGCGCGCTCGTCTTGATGACGCTGTGACCGCGGAGGCCTTTGCGCCAATCGTGACGTTGCTCGTAGCGCTCATCGGCCGGTTCGGGCGGCGGGTTGTTGGCGAAGGAGATGTGATCGTGCGGGTTGATGAGGCCGGGCGAGATCACGACCGAGGTGCATTCGATCTTCGCCGCCTTGTCGTAGCCGTCGGTCTTCGAGCAGTCTTCCGCGGCGCACGCGATGAGCCCCTTGTCGTCGATGAAGAGCTCGCCATCTTTGGGGCCTTCGGGGAGGAGCAGCGTGCCCGTGATGACGCGACCGGCGTCGCCCGTCTTCGACACCTTGCAGAGGTGCTTCGTCTCCGTGCCGTCGGGGTTCTTCGTCGGCTCGGTGGTCGGCTTGCCGCCGTCGGGAATGACCTGATTCGGCGGAACGACGGTGCCCTTCGGATCTTCTTGGTCCGTACAAGCCACAAACAAGAGGAGAGCGATAAGTGGGCTCGTGAGGGCGATACTGCGAAGCGTCATGGCCGGCGGCGGGTTCTTTAGCCCCAGTTGGTAAAAGTGCACGTCGGATCTCGCCAAAGACACGAAATCGTCGCGAAAAGCGCCCGATTCGCTTGCGGATTTCGTCGTCCCACCTAAGAAGAGGACCGAATGTCGGGTCCTTCTTCTCTGCCGCAGCTCATCCGTTCGCGTCTCGCGGACGAGATCGGCCGGCTCGAGAAGCAGGCGCCGTTCACGATCGCGCTCCTCTATCCATCGCCGTACGCCGCGGCGATGAGCTCGCTCGGGTATCAGCGCATCTATCGCGCGATCCACGAAGCGCCGGGTCTCGCGTGCGAGCGTGTCGTGCTCGACGACGAAGCGGAGGGCAAGCTCGCCGCGCAGTCGCGTCCGATCTCGTACGAGTCACGTCGTGGCCTCGATGAGTTCCCGGTCATCGCGGCGAGCATCGCGTACGAGGGAGAGATCGCGGGCTTCGTCACGATGCTCGAGCGCGCGGGCATCCCGGCGCTGCGTGAAGAGCGCAACGACCGTCACCCGCGGGTCATCGCGGGCGGTCCCCTCACCTTCTCGAATCCGCTGCCGCTCGCTCCGTTCTGCGATGCGATCGTGATCGGTGAAGCGGAGGTCATTACGATCGACGTGCTCCGCGCGTTGGAAGCGGAACCCAGTCGCGAAAAGACCTGGAAGGTTTTGGCCGATATCCCCCATGTCTTCGTGCCATCCGTGCACGGCGAAATTCTTCCCACCGTCGCGAAGGCGCCCGACGAAATGATTCCCGCGTGGGCGGCCATTCGAACTCCGCATTCCGTTCTCTCGAATATGTTCTTGATCGAGACGGAGCGCGGCTGCTCTCGAAAATGCACGTATTGCGTCATGCGCCGCTCCACGAACGGCGGAATGCGGATGGCGCCGATGGAGCGAATTCTGGAATTGATTCCGGAAGACGCAAAACGCGTTGGCCTCGTGGGCGCCGCGGTCTCGGATCATCCGAAGATCGTCCAAATCATCAATACGCTCGCCGATCGCAACTGCGAAGTTGGATTGTCGTCTTTGCGCCCGGATCGATTGACGGACGATTTCGTCGGCGCGCTTCGTCGTGGTGGTCAAACGGTGCTCACGACGGCGATGGACGGCCCGAGCGAGAAGATGCGCGAGCAGCTCGAGCGAAAGGCGAAGCAGAAGCACCTCATTCGCTGCGCGGAGCTCGCGCGTCATCATGGGATGAAGCACCTGAAGCTTTATCTGATGATCGGTTTGCCGAACGAGACCGACGAAGACATCGACGAGTGCATCTCGTTCACGACGGAGCTCACGAAGCTCGCGCCCATCGCCCTCGGCATTGCGCCGTTCTGCGCGAAGCGAAACACGCCGCTCGACGGTCAACCGTTCGCGGGCATCGACGTGGTCGAGAAGCGCCTCGAGCGCCTGCGTCGTGGCTTGCGTGGTCGCGCCGATGTGCGATCGACGAGCGCGAAGTGGGCGTGGATCGAGTACGTCCTCGCGCAAGGTGGCCCGGAAGAAGGCATCGCCACGCTGGAAGCGGCGCGTGAAGGCGGCAGCTTTGGCGCGTACAAAAAGGCGTTTGCCAAGCTCGAACACGGGAAGGGACACGCACCGCGCGCTCGTCGTACGCTTGCCATTGCGCAGGTATGAAACGACTCGCGGTACTGCTCGCGTTTCTTCCGCCGGCTTCGGCCACGATGGCCTGCAATTGCCCGGACGCGGGCTCGTACGCGGAGTTCTCCGCGGCGAGCATGGACAAGAATCCGCAGATCGAGATCACGAACGATGCGCGCTTCGAATGCATGCATCGCAACCTGAAGGATCAATGTGACGGCATCTGGATTATCCCCAGCAAGCCGGGCGTTGTGACTCTCACGTTGCGTTTTTCGGATGGCACCTTCGCTACGGATTCGATCGACTACCTCTACGACGGCAGCTACCCGTGCCGCGGCGACCTCCGGCCGGTGCACGACAAAGTGATCCACCTTTGAGGGTCGCGCTGGTGAGCGTCGTGGCGATCGCGATCGCGCTCGGCACGCTCACTTGCACCCAGCATGATCCGCCAGCACGCCTCGTCGCGGGACCGCCCACGCCCGCGCCGGAGTGCGGCGGCTGCCACGCGGCGGAGACCGCGGAGTGGAAGTCGTCCCTCCATCACGCGTCCTTCACGGATCCGGATTTTCAAACGTCGTTCGCGGTCGAGCCGCAGAAGTTTTGCCACGACTGCCACGCCGCGGAGAGCGAAGCGAAAGGCGTGGGCTGCAAATCCTGTCATGCATCGGAGACCGGTCACGGCGCGGCGAAGAACAATTGCGCGGGCTGCCACGAATTCGCATTTCCGCATCGGAGCGACATGATGCAGTCCACGCTTCGCGAGCATTCGGAATCCGATTTTCGCGAGACGAGCTGCACGTCGTGCCATATGGCGAAATCCGCCGACGGACATCGCAATCACCGCTTCGATGTCTCGCGGAATACCGACTTCATGAAACGCGTCGTGGCGATGGAGACGTCGCGCACGCAAGAAGGAATTCGCATTTTCGTCACGCCGAAAAACGTGGGTCACCATTTTCCCACCGGGGATCTTTTCCGCCGCGTGCTCCTCATCGTGCGCTCCGAAAACGCCGAGGGAGTACCGATCGGTGAAGACGAAATTCTCATTGGCCGCCGGTTCGAGCACGGCGGATTTCTCGCGAAGGAAATTGCCGACTCGCGCCTGAGCGGGCCGCGCGAATTCACCCTGAAAGGCGATTGGCTCACGAAGGCGGCGCGCATTACGGTCGAAGCGCGCTACGAGCGCGTGGCGCAAACGACCGAGCTCCGCGACGCACGCGGTGGCTGGCAACGACGTGATTCCGTCTTTGGTCACATCGTTCTCGCCGAGGCCGAGCTTCGATGAAGCGACTTTCGCTCGTCGTGCTGTTGCTTCTCGGCTGTCATAAGTCGAAGGTGTCCGATGATGCGGGCCCTGCGCGCCTGCCCTTTTGGGAAATGCACCCGGGCGGAAACGGCCCGCTTTACACGGTGCTCGACGGTGACTGCCGAAATCTGACCCTCTTCCCCGCCGGCGATCGTGCCGTGCTCGCATTCAGTCGAAGCGTGAGCGCATTGGTGAGGGTCGACGATGATGGTCTCGTCGCCGACCCGCGGCTGACGACCGCCAGCGATTCGGACGCGGGTGCCGCGCTCGCGTGGTCCGATCCGCGCGCCATCGGAGGCAACTGGCCAGCACTAACGCTCTACCAATTGCGACCGGGCCGAACGCAGGGAAAATCGAGCGTCTGGACGTTAGGCGAACACGGCTGGACCGCACTCGAGCGATCGGACGACACCGAGGACTCGACGTATATTCTCCCGCCGACCGCGTTCCGAGGATGGCTCGTATCGGCGCGCACATGGTTTGTCGAGGAAGGTCCGAAGCTCAAACATCCGTCCAGACAGATCCTGCGAAGCTGGCCGCTCGAAAAAACGGCGCCGCCGATCGCGGGCCTCGAATCTCTCGCGCGCGAGAAGCTCCATATCGCTCGCTTCGAGAGCTCCTCGGACTCGATCTACGCGTTTGGCAACGAGCGCGGCACGGATCGCTTCTTCGTGCGCATTCTCACCGATGGCAAGGTCGTCGAAGGTCCGGATTCCGGAAAGACTCCCATCCGGACGCACCATCTCGACAAAGCTCTCATCGAAGTATTCGACCAAGAGGTCATTCGCCGCGAAGGCGTGAAGACCACGAAACTGCCATTTTCGATCGAGGCCAAAGAGTCCATCAAGGGATCCGGCATCGCGCCGAACGGCGACGTGTGGATCGAAACCACGAATTGGAAGATCTTCGTTCTTCGCGACGGTGTCGTGACTGCGACCGCGCTCCCCGCTCCCGCGAAGCCCGTTCTCGCGAAAGACGAGCCGATGATTTCGCGCACGTCGAACACGCTCGCCGGGATCGAAGTCGATGATCCATGGGCGATCGGAGCGAGCGGGGCTCTCTTTCATTTCGACGGCGGCAAGTGGGCCGAGGTCCCGCTGCCCCGGTCACCGTTTGCGACGAGCGAATACCGCGCGCAAACCATCCTCGAAAAGACCAAGGGCGACCTCTTCGTAACGGCGCAGTACATCGAGCAAGGGCCGGGTTGGAAGAGCGGTTGGGGCTACCAAGCCCTTCTGCGCTCGAAAAAACCGAAAGAAGCTTTTCGCTGCACCGACGCGATCGAAAACGCCTCGTCCCAACGAGCGTGGTTCATGAGCTCGCCGCCGCTCGCAGAGGATGCATGCCGCTTTCCGTTCGCGATCCTGCTTCGCCTCGGTCTCCACTGCACGCTCTACAACGCGGCCCAGGATTTTCCGGCTCTGCAAAAGGTCATCAAAGAAACCCCGAGTCTCGGGAAAGCGGCCGAGATCATCGTCTTCGAGTGGGGCGGGCAGAAATACGCCGGCGTGCTGGCTCCCACCGTCGCATCGGCACGCGAGCTCGCGATGGCGACGGCGCAAAAGGTCAAACCTGACGCGGAAGGATCGCCGTACATCACGCGGCCCGAGGTGGTTTGCGGAATGCCGATCATCGAAAAGACCATTCACGTCGAGATCTCGAAATGATGCGTAAACGGACACTTTTCCCCGCATTGCTACTTGCGTGTCATCCGAAGTCGAAGGCGCTGCCCGATGAGACATCGCCCGTGGCTCCCGCGAGCGCGAGCGCGAAGCCGGCGATGGTCATGGCCGACGCGGCGCCTTCACCGGTGGCCGAGCCCGAGAAGCCGCTCGCCTGGGGCACGCGGCCGAACGTCAAGGGTCCGCTATTTCCCGTCATCGACGGCGTTTGCCAATACGCCGAGGTTTTCCCCGTCGGAGATCGCGCGCTCGTCAGCTTCGGTCATGGCAATACGACGATTGCGAAGCTGGAAGACGATGGGCTCGTCCTCGATCCGAAGCTCGAAAAAGCGATCGATGCCAAAGCGCAAGGCGCGCTCACGTGGTCCTCGCCTTGGGAGGTCCGGGGCGCGTGGCCCTCGCTCATTCTCTACAGCAACAAATCGACGCGCTTACGAGCGAACGAGAGCCTTTGGAAGCTCGGCGAGGAAGGCTGGACATCGCTCGAGCGCTACGACGATACGGACGAGCCGTTCGTCACGAATCCGGTCATCTTCAAAGGCTGGCTCGTCAGCGGCCGCGCGTCGTGGACGGAGAATGGCACGAAGCTCGTTCAGCTCGTTCGGAGTTGGCCGCTCGAGAAAGACGCCCCGGCGATCAAGGGTCTGTCGTCACTCATTCGCGGTGGATTCATCGCCAATCGCATCGATGCCACCGCAGATTCGCTTTATGCGTTTGGCGAAGACCGCGGGGGCGGCGCGCTCACGGGCGACTTGGTTCGCATTCTCACGGATGGGAAAGTCGCCGAAGCTCGGGGACCGATTTCCGAGGTCAAAACCCGCAATCATCGTTCGAACAACGTGCTCCTTCAGACGGCGGCGGACAGCGTCGTGCGCTGGGAAGGCGCGAAGCCGACGAAGTTGCCATTCAAGCTCGGTCCGGGAATCAAGATTACGGGCTCTGCGCTCGCGCCGAACGGAGACGTTTGGATCGTGACGTCGAAGGCGACGATTCAGATATTCCACGACGGCGCGGTGACGGAAACAGCGCTGCCAAAGCCCGCGAAACCGAATCCGCCAGAGCAAGTGGCGAGCTGGCCAATCTCGGGCGATGGGCTCGCGGGCGTCGACCTCGATGATCCGTGGGCGATTGGTCAGAACGGCGCGCTCTTCCATTTGGAAAATGCGGAATGGAAGGAAGTGGAGCTTCCCGCGCCTCCCTTCGCGACCACGGGGCGATATCAGGCCCAAGCGATCTTGGAGAATGCAAAGGGCGATCTCTACGTGAACGCGGGATATTCGGAGAAGGCTCCCGATTGGAAGACGGGCGAGCGCTATCGCGCGATCTTGCGTCAGAAACGACCCAAGGAAGTATTTCGCTGCAATGAGCCCATTCCGGGCGACTACTCCTCGAAGGCCGGGCCGGGCTTCTCGAGCTCGCCGCCGATCGCGGACGATTCCTGCACGACGCCTTTTGCCATCTTGCTGCGACTCGGCACCGGATTTCAGTACGGGGCGGCGGAGAAGTTCCCGGGTCTTCGTAAAGTGATCAAGGAAACGCCGAGCCTTGGCACGAGCGTCGATATCGTCACGTTCACGTGGAACGGACAGAAATTCGCGGGGGTCGCGGCACCCAACGTGGCCGCCGCAAAAGAGCTCGCCATCGCGACCGCGAAAAAGGTGAAAGCGGAATTCTTCGAAACGCGCCCCGAAGTCGTTTGCGGAACACCGCCGAAAATCGAAAAAACCGTGACGGTCGATGTCGCGACCGGGAATGTGAAGTGATGCGTCGAGCACTGGTATGGCCGATCCTCTTCGTCGCGTGTCATCCGAAGCCCAAGGCGGGACCGGAGGACGCGAGCGTTGCGCCGCCCACGTCCGCGGTCGTCGCGACGGTCGACGCTTCGGCGCCGGCTCCCCCGCCCGAAAAACCGCTCACGTGGGGAACACGTCCGCCCGAGAGAGGTCCGTTCTTTCCCATTGTCGATGGCGTGTGCGGCGGCGAGATCACCGCGCTCGAGGGAAAGACGATTTACACCGGCAGCAGCGGATTCGCGCGCTTCGAAGACGACGGTCTCGTGCTGGACCCGAACTACGAGAAGGCTCAAAAAGGAAAAGAGAAAGCCTGGCAAATTACCGAGTTTACGACGCTGAGCGGTACGTGGCCGCGGCTCGTTCTCTTCAGCAGCGATCACGGCCCCGGCCGCGTGCGCTCCTTCGAGAGCATCTGGGTCCACGAAGAAGATGGCTGGTCGTATTTCGGCTCCTCGGAGGAGAAGGACGAGCCTTCGTACGCGCAGCCGGTAACCTTCAAAGATTGGCTCGTCAGCTCGCGGCGGGGAAGCGATCCCCACGACCACAACAGCGACGGGCCGACCGGGGCGGCGCTCATTCAAGCATGGCCGATGAAGAAGGACGCGCCGCCGATTACGGCGCTGGCTTCACTAGGTCGGAAAAATTTCTCCGCGACCTCGCTCGAATACGCCGGGGATTCGCTCTACGCCTTTGGCTACGACCAATCGAAGAGCGGCTGGAGTCCCGTCGTCCGCGTGCTCAAAGACGGAAAGGTCACCGAAGGCGCGAATCCGCACGCCAAGACGGCGATCGTCGGACGAAAAGACGAGTCCCTGTTCGTGCTCGGCGACGACGGCGTAATTCGCCGTTTCGACGGCGTGAAAGCGACCGAGCTGCCATTCAAGTTGAAGGGCGGGGCCGTGATCATGGGCGCGGAATTGGCGCCCAACGGGGACGTCTGGGCCCTCACGTCGAAGAGCGAAATCATGGTGCTGCACGACGGCGCCGTGACGACGACCTCGCTGCCCGCCCCCGCCGAGAAATGGCCCGCGACGAACGGTAAGCATGGCGGAGAGCTCGGCTTGCTCGCCGGCGTGGCGGTGGATGATCCCTACGCGGTGGGCGAGACAGGCTCGCTTTACCATCTCGAAAATGGCGAATGGCACGAGATATCGCTGCCGAAACCGCCTTTCGCGCAGACTGGCAAGTATCACGCGCACGGCGTGGTCGTCGCGTCGAAGGGCGACGTATTCGTCAACGCGGGTTATTACGAAAAAGGAATTGGCTGGAAGACGCCCGTGGCCTATCGCAGCGTGCTGCGCAACAAGCGGCCGAAAGAGACCTTGCGGTGCAATGAAGCGCACTCGCAGATGCGCCCGGATATTCAGACGATTGGCCACGGCTTTTTCAGCGCGCCGCCGATCGCGGATGAGACGTGTACGACGCCGGTCGTGATCCTCATGCGCTTGGGAACGAAGAAGGACCCGACCTATTTTTACGACAAGGGATTTCCTACCCTACGCGCGGCGATCAAGGAAACGCCCGGCCTCGGCGCGACGGCCGAGATCCTCGAAATTCCTTGGGGCGCGGTGCAGGTCGTCGCGATGAAAGCGCCGGACATGGCGTCCGCGAAGGCGCTGGCGGAAAATGCGGCCAAGCGCGTGAAGCACGAATTCGTGGAGACGCAGCCGGAGGTCGTTTGTGGCGTTCCACCGTCGATCGACAAAAAGCAGGTCGTCGATGTGGCGACGGGCAAATTCGTGACGACGGACGCCAACTAAGGATTGGCCACTACCGTCCAGCCAACCGGCTTTTGATTCGACCGATTGCTTCGTTGTCCGCGCGCCATTTGACGATGACGCCCGCCTCTTCCCATTTCTCGTCGAGGACGCGTCCCGCGTCGTGCATTTCGCTGAGAATTCCCTGCCGGTCATAAGGAATCGTCACTTCGATTTCCTCGTAGCCTGCTTCGAAGATGGCAATGATGCGCTCGCGCACCGCGGCGACATCGGCGGCAGCGCGGGCGGAGACGAACCACGCGTCGGGCAATTTCGCGCGAAGACGCTTTAGCTCCGTTTCTTCGAGCAAATCGATTTTGTTCATCACGAGCGTCGAAGGCACCTCCGCGGCGCCGATCTCCGCGAGGACGTCGCGCGTGACTTCGAGCTGCGCTTCCCAGGAGGGATCCGCGGCATCGACGACGTGGAGCAGGTGCGAGGCTTCGAGCGCTTCGTCGAGCGTCGATTTGAAGCTCGCCACGAGATCGTGCGGGAGCTTTTTGATGAAGCCGACCGTGTCGCTCACCAAAATACGCGGCTTCGCTTCGGGTTGAAGCGCGCGCACGGTGGTGTCGAGCGTAGCGAAGAGCTTGTCTTCGACGTACACCTCGCTCGCGGTGAGGGCGCGCATGAGCGAGGATTTTCCGGCGTTCGTATAACCGACGAGCGCGATGCGCCGCGCTTGGCGACGATGCGCGCGCCGCACGTCTTGATCGCGCTGTACGGCGGCGAGCTCTTCGCGGAGCTCCGCGATTCGGTCGCGCACTTTGCGGCGATCGAGCTCGAGGGCGGCCTCGCCGGCGCCGCGACCGCGCTGGCGCTCTTTGCCGCCGGGCGACTCACGCATGCGCGGCGCGGTGTACGTGAGCCGCGCGATTTCGACTTGGAGACGCGCCTCACGGCTCTTCGCGTGGCGATGAAAGATCCCGATGATGACGCCGGTGCGATCGAGCACTTGCACGCCGGTGGCGCGCTCGAGATTGCGCGCTTGGCTCGGTGAGAGGTCGTGATCGACGGCGACCAGATCGACTTTGGCGTCGGGATTCAGGTCGTCGGAGTCGACGTCATCGTCGTCATCGTCCGTTTGCTCCTCTTGTCGTCGAAGCCTCGCTTTGTCTTTGCGCTGCGGTGCGGTCGTGCCGAGATGGCCGCTCCCCCCGGTCAGCTCCGCGAGCTCCTGCAATTTGCCTTCGCCGATGACGGCGGCGGCTTCGAGATGCGAGCGCGGCTGCGTGATGCGCGCGACGACTTGATAGCCAAGCGTGGTGACGAGGCGACCGAGCTCTTCGAGGCTCGAGGCGAATTCGAGATCATCGACGCGCGGAAAATGCACCGCGACGAGGATGGCTTTCGGACGTTCATGAGTGGGCACGGGGGCGAGGGAGTCTAGCCCAGGACGAGCCGCGGCTTCAGTGCGTTCGAAAGCCGGAGCTGATGGGCTTCCGACAGCTTGTGCCCACCGATGACGAGCTCTTCGAGATGCTGAAACGCCGGCAAGACGGCCGTGAAGTCGTCGAGGTTGTCGTCCGTGAGAAAGGCGTGGAGCTGCAGCTCGCGAATCCGCTTCAAGAGCGGCGACGCGGCGAGCGGTGCGATCTCTCCGCGACAGTAGGCGGTCAGCCGCTCGAGACTCGGTGCCGCGGGAAGATCGAACCGGGCGATTCCGTCGCATCCGACGATGGTCAGCCGCTCGAGCGCGGGGAGCTTCGAGCTCACCATGGCGTCGAAGTTCGTCGCGGAGAAGCCGGTGACGGTGAGCTCGTTCAAGCGCGGTAGATCGAGTGGTCCAAGATGCGCGGGCTGCGAAAGGGAAAGCTCCTCGACGTGCGCGAGCTTGGGCACGAGCGGCGCCAAGTCGATGGGAATTCCGTATTCGAACGAAAATGACCGCAGCGTCTTCGGAAAGCCACGATGCGCCATCAACGCACTGGGATCGGTGGAACCAGCGTCGAGCGTGAGCTCGAGCTCGCGGAGGAATCGCGTTCCGGGGCAAATGCAAATGGCTTCGAAGAGCTCGCGCCCCAGGCTCGTGGGATGGGCGCGAACGCGGTAAATCGTCCCGAAACCTTCGGTCCAGCCGAATTGGGCGCTGGTATTTTCGAATTCCGGAAACCAGCGCTTCATGTACTCCGCACGCTTCTCCTTTCGCGTCTCGTAAACCTCGTGCCACGTCTTCTCGTGTCCGACGGTGAGCGAAATGATCTCGCCGAGCAGATCGCCGTGCTCGAGGAGCCAATCGCCGTAAACGGAATAAGCCACGGGATTGTCCGGATTGGCTTCGATCGCCTCGATCAAGTGCGCGGGCGGTTCGGCAATTTCGCTGATCAGATCCACGTGAGCCGATCTCCGAGGGTCCGCGTAAGCGCCTCCGTCAGCTCTACGGACTGGGGTTTCGCCATTCGACGCGTTCGTAGCGCGCCAGCGCGTTGACGCGAGAGACGAGTGCGGTCTCGCGTGGGGTGCCGAGCGAGCCCAGGAATCGAATTCGCCGAGCCTCTTCGGCGATGGGCGAATCGAGAAGGGCCTCCCACTCGGGCTCGGCCGGTGCGCGTAGCAAGGTCGTGGGACCGAGCTCGAGGGTCGTGAGCTTCGGGGCGCCTGGGAGCGTGACGTCGCCGAGAGCGGTCCAGTTGGTCGCATAAAGGTCGATCTTCTCGAGCGCTGGAAGTGTGGCGAGCCTGAGCTCGGCGTAGCGTTCGACGTCGAAAAACAAGAGGCGAAGTGATGTCACACGCGGAAGGTCCATCGTTCCCACGCGTGCGGGTGCTCCGAGAATGAACGACTCGATGTTCGTGAGCCGCGGATAAACCGGTGAAAGGTCGGCGTTGCAGTGACCCGGCCAAAAGAAGAAGTTGCGGAGAGAATTCGGCAGACCGCGTTCGACGAGGAGGGGCGTCGGATCGGTCGTTGGAAAATCCTGGTGCTTCTCCGTCAAGAAGCGAAGGGCTCGCAGATAGCGCGTGCCGCTCCGGCAGCGCGTGATCTCGTCCATCGCGTCGTGACCCCAGCTCGTCATCACGTGGATTTCATCGATGACGCCGTTCTTCCAAAAGCACTTCGCGCGGCTAATGGGGAATTGCTGGTCCTGATACTCCTTACGAAGTGCCCAATCGTCCGGCGCAGCGATGACCTTGCCGAGCGGATCGCCCTGCTCGAGCAATTCGTCGGCCCACACCGCAATCTCGTCGGGGACTACGGTTGCCATCGAATCTTTTTTCCGAGCATGCCCCAGAGCTTGTCATGGAGCTCGGCGAGACTGGGGCGATGCATCGTGACGGATTCGTAGCGCGTTAGCTCCGAGACGTGGGTGAGCAGCAGACGTTCTCGCATGTAGTCGAGCGAGCTCAAGATCTCCAGATGTGGGACCTGCTTCAAGAGCGGTGAGGAGAAAAAGGTCTCCCATTGGTTCGGCGCGTTGGGGCTCAGCGCCGTCGGCAAATTCACGACTAGCTTGGTCAGCTGCGTTGCGTATGGCAGTGCGGGTCCGACGAACGCCTCGTCGCCCGTCCAAACCTCGAGCGTCTCGACAAGTGGCAACTTCGCGAGCGCGAGTTCCTCGAACGCGGGTCTTTGAAAACCGACGAGCCGCAGCCACTTCAGGGCGGGAAGGTGCATCACCCCGAGCCGATTCGGATTGGAGACCGTGAATCGTTCGAGCTTCGCGAGCCTTGGGTAGAGGTCGCCCAAGTCCGGATACAAACCGCTTAGCGACAACGCCAAGTCGCGAACCCGCTCGGGCAGTCCGTGGGTGATTAAAACCGGAATCGGATCGGTCACGTCTTCCGCCCCATCCGTCTGAAACACGAGCTCGTGCAAAAACTTCATCGCGGGACACGCGACGATCTCCTCCATCGCCTCTCGACCGAGACTCGTGGTCACTTTGAGCCGGTGAATGACGCCATATCGCCACGTGCATTTCGGACGCGAGATCGGAAAATACTGGCGCTCATAAGCTTCGCGAAATGCGTCGTCGCGAGGACGGTCCACGACGAGCTGGCCGGGCGAATCGCCCAACTCCAGCAATTCATCGCCCCACACCGCGAGCTCCTCCGGCGTTACGGCAGCCATTCGAGGCGGGCTCCGAAGAGGTCGGTCAGGAGGCGCTGCAGGTTTTCCGCTTTCGGGCGCCTGAAGCGCACGCGCGCGAAGCGCTCGAACATGGGGGCCGCGTGGACGATGGCGACCACCATTTGGCCCTTGAGCCAGTCGCGGAATTCGAGCTCCGCGACTTGCCCCGCGAGTGGGGATTCGAGGAGCGCTCGCAGCTCTCGCTCGCAGTACGCCGCGTCGTCGAGGTCGCTCTGCGAGAACCACGGTTCCCACGGTGGGCGCGTCACGGCGAGCGTGTGGAGCTCCGGGCAATTCGGCAAGGCGAGCTCCGCGAGCTCCTCCCAAAAGACCGCCGTAATCGCCAATGTGTGAAGGCGCGGGAGATTCGCCTTTTCGAGCTTCGTCAAATCATGCTTGCTGAAACCCACCGTGCGGAGCACGCGGAGCTGCGGCAGGTCCGGGATTCCCAGCTCCTCTGGGCGCCATAAATCGAGGCGCTCGATATTTGGAATGACCGAATAGAATTGCGTGAGGTCCGTGCGGCCCGCGCGGAGCCAAAGCTTGAGATGGCGCAGTGAGGGCGGCAGCCCGTGCTCCACGAACGCCGGAATCGGATCCTCCGCCAACACGGGCGTCTGCACTTCGAGGTCGAGCACACGCAGGAAACGCGTCGCGGGGCACTTTGCGATATCGACCGCGTTCTGGCGCCCGATCTCGGTTTTCGCGTGGATCTCGTCGATCAGACCATTTTTCCAGACCATTTTGAGAGCGCGGTCACGAAAATGCGCTCGCTCGTATTCGCGTTGCGCGGTGAGGAGCAACTGTTCGTTCGATGCACGCGCGAGCGCGATGATTTGCCCGAGGGGATCGCCCTTCTCGAGCAGCTCGTCACCCCACACCGCGATTTCGTCTAATCCTCCCACAGGTAATGGATCCGATTGCCGAGACGTTTCTTCAATTCGGCTTTGAGCTCCGCGTCATCCGCAATCGCTCGGAGCCGCACCCACTCGAAGCGCTCGAAGAGCGCCGCATTGGCAACGAGCGCCGCGAAGAAGCTTCGGCCGAGGGTTTCGTGGAGCTCGAGCTCCTTTACCTGCGCCGCGATCGGTGATTCGACGAGCGCACGAAGCTCCGTCCGCATGCCGTCCTCGGTTTCCGGTGGGCCGAGGAGCACCCTCGGGCGCCAGACATCGAGCCTTCGCAGATGCGGACTATTCGCTAATCCGAAGCGCGCGAGCGCCTCCCACGGTATGCCCGCGAGGCCGAGGGTTTCGAGCTGCGGAAGCCTTCCTCTCGCGAGGGCATCCAAGTCCGTGGGTTGAAATCCATTTAGCTTCAGCGCTCGTAGCTGCGGAAGCTCGGGCGCACCGGGAACGCGCGGCCGCGACAGCTCGAGTCGCTCGATATTCGGAATGGCCGAGTAAAGACCCGCATGATCCGACGACGGCGAAGGAAGCAGCAACGTGAGCTCACGGAGCGACGCGGGGAGACCGCGCTCCGCGAAAATCGCGGCGGGGTCTTCCGCCGGATCTTTCGACTCGATCGTGAGCTGCAGGACGCGGAGGAACCGCAGGCCAGAACATGCGGTGATTTCTTCGCCGGCCCGCCGTCCCTCCGCGGTGCGTCCGCGAATGCAGTCGATCACCCCATCTTTCCAAAGCACGTTGAGCCGGCGGTCCCGAATGTGCGCCGACGCATACTCTTTTTGCGCCGCCACCAAACCGGGATCGCCCGCGCGATGAGCGGCGATGATTTGCCCGAGCGGGTTGCCCGCTTCGAGCAGCTCGTCGCCCCATACGGCGATTTGATCAGGAATCGAAGAGATCGAGGACACGGCGGTCCGCTGAAGCCTTTCGCGCTCGCGCACGGCCCCACGCGCGCAGCGCTTGGATTTTTTCCTCGTACAACGTCGCGAGCGGGACGATCTCGCGCGCTGCGATTTTCAAATCCTCTTCGAGCAATTCTCGTTTTTGGGAGAACGCGCGAAAGAGCGCGCTCGACACGACTTGCTCGAGCTCCGCGCCCGAAAAATGGTCGAGCGGCTTGGCCACCGTCGCGAGCGATATTCCGTCCGCGCGACGACCACGCCGGCGCAGCGTCAGAGCGAGAATGTCTTCGCGCTCCGTGGGCGACGGCAAATCCACGAAAAATACCTCGTCGAAACGACCACGACGCGCGAGCTCCGGCGGCAGATGCTCCACATCGTTGGCGGTAGCGGCCACGAACACCGGTGCCGTGCGCTCCTGCAACCACGTGAGGAATGCACCGAACACGCGCACCTGCCGCGCTTCGAGCATGCCCGCGGATCCACCGCCGAGGCCTTTTTCGATTTCGTCGACCCACAACACCGCGGGCGCAATCGCGGTGACGGCTCGAAGACCATCGCGCAAGGCTTGCTCCGGCGACGGCGCCGCAAACACCGCCGCGAAATCCAAACGCACGAGCGGTAATCCGAGAACCGTCGCCGCGGCTTTCGACGCATGCGACTTTCCGCAGCCCTGCACTCCGCAAAGCAGCATTCCGCGCGGCTCCGGTAATCCGTATTCGCGCGCCTCATCGCTATAGGCCGCGACGCGGGACGACAGCCAGCCCTTCAGCACGTCGAGGCCGCCCACGTCCGCGAGCGGCACGTCGTCTTCCACGAGCTCGAGCGTCGCGCTCTTTCGCAACGCTCTGCGCTTTTGTGCAATCACTCGTTTGAGCGCTTCGCCCGAATCGAATTCACCGCGCGCCATCGAAAAGGAACGCGACGCTTCGGACATCGTGAGCCCCGCCGCTGCGCGCGCAAACGCGCCGAGGTCCCAGCCGCGACGCTCATCCGGGGGAATGAGCTGCAACAGGGCAGAGAGCTCTTCGCGCGTCGGTAGTGGCAAATCCAACGCCGCCGTTTCGCGCTCCAGATCGGACGGAAGCTCGATATGCGACCCGAGGAGCACGACGATCGTGCGGCGGGCGCCGAGTCCCACTTCGCGCAAAAGGCGAAGCACGTGCGGATCGCTCAAAAATGGGCCCGGATCGAGAAACACCTGCACTTCGCCGTCGGCCGAGCCCGCTTCGAGCGTCGCGCGCATCGACACGTCGACCGATGAGGCCCAATACGACGTGCGAAGTCCAAGGGCTTCGCACGCGAGATCGATGAGCTGCCTGGCGCGCGCTTCTTCGCCCGTCGTCACCGTCACGAGCGTGAAGCCGGCCCGCAGCACACGCGCGAAATCATCACCGATGCTCATGGGTTCAACGTCACTCCTCCACCGTCACGCGCAGAACCTCTTCCACCGTCGTCAGGCCCTTTCCGAGCTTGCGAAGCGCCGCTTCACGCAGCGTGATGAGCCCGTCATTGCGTGCCTGATTCAGAATTTCGCGCGCCCCGGCCCGACCGACGACGAGCTTGCGAATCTTGTCATCGACCTGCAGCACTTCGAAAACGCCCGTGCGTCGGAGCAAGCCCGTGCCGCGGCATTTCACGCAGCCTTCGCCGACCGCGACCATCAAATTCGGAGTGCGTCCGGATTCGACGAGCGCATCCACATCCATTCCGAGCAGGCTCATTTGATCCGCGGTGAGGAACGTTTCGACCCGGCAATCGGCGCACACGAGACGCACGAGACGTTGCGCGATGACTCCGACGAGGGTGGACGAGAGGATGAACGGATCGACGCCGAGCTCCAACATGCGCGTGATGGCGGTCGGCGAATCATTCGTGTGGAGCGTGGCGAGCACCAAGTGGCCCGTGAGCGCGGCCTGCGTCGCGATCTGCGCCGTGTCTTCATCGCGGACCTCGCCGACCATGACCACGTCGGGGTCTTGGCGCAGCACATGACGAAGCGCCTCCGCGAACGTCAGCCCGATTTTCGGCTGCACCGCTACTTGATTGAGCTGATCGAGAATGATCTCGATCGGATCTTCGATCGTGACGATGTTGATTTCGGGCGACGCGATGGAGCGAAGTGCGGAATAGAGCGATGAGGTTTTTCCGCTGCCCGTCGGACCCGTGACCAGGACGAGGCCATTCGGACGCGCGAGGAACGATTGCGAGAGCTGAAGCTGGACTTCGGTCATGCCGAGATCGCCGAGATCGCGCATGACGTTCTCGGGATCGAACACGCGAATGACCATTTTCTCGCCGAACGCGACGGAGATGGTCGAAACGCGGAGCTCGACTTCGCGCTGGCCGCGCGCGGTCTTGATGCGTCCATCTTGCGGGCGACGGCGCTCCGCGATGTCCATGCGCGCGAGCATTTTGATGCGCGAGAGCACCGCTGGATGCACGACCTTCGGCAGCGTATGCACTTTATGGAGCACGCCGTCGATGCGCATGCGGACGACGGACTGCTCGCGCTGCGGCTCGATGTGAATATCGGACGCGCGCTGGTCGAGTGCGTAATGCAATAAATATTCGACCGCATTGACGACGTGCTGATCGTTCGCCTCGATATCCTCGACGCGCTTCAGCTTTACGTAGCGTTCGAGATTGCCGATATCGACGCCGCCGGAGACTTGTTCTTCCGCGCCTGCGACCGCGACGCGGAAGCCGTAGAAATCCGTAATGAGCCGCTGAATCTCGGACGGAGTCGAGATGACGAGATTCGGTCGTCGCTTTACGTATTGAACGAGGTCGTCGACGAGCCCGCGGTTGTAGGGGTCGGCGACCGCCACCGTCACGCTGTTGTCATCGGCCGCTACGATGAGCGCGGTGTTGCGACGCGCAAACGGGCGCGAGAGGAATTGCGGCGCGAGCTTTGCGTCGATCTTGAGGGGATCGAGATCGACGAACGGCAGATTCACCGTGCGTGCGACTACCTCCATGACGTTCTTCTCGGTGATCTTCGCTTCGGGATTTCCGAAGTGAGGGATCTCCATCGCGGCGATGACCTCCGCGGGATGAACGATGGCTTCCGTCGGACCTTTTTGTCCCGACTGAGGTCGACCGATGCGTTGGCGAACGATGCGGGCGCGCTCGCGCTCGCCGCGGATCATCACGTCACGCGCGTGATCGGGGGCGAGGACTTTCGCGCCGACAAGGAGCTCGCAAACGGTCTCGAACGTGAGCGCGCGGGGCACCCTTCGAGCGTATCAGGTCAACCGCGCCTTCGGCCTCACTGGTCGCGCACGCAGGTTCCGAGCGCATCGCGCGCCTTGGACTTGGATTCTTCACACGTGAATCCCTTTTTGCACTCGACCTCGATGCCGGTCACGCCCGCGCCGCACGAAGCGCCGAGCTCGCCGGCGACGATGTCGATGCACTCGCCCATCTCGTCGCCCGCGCCGACCGACGGCGTGAAGCGGCAGACGAGGCCGGGGTTGCACGTGCGTTCAATGCCGCTGAAGCCGGTGCCGCACGCATCGCCTTTCGCGCCTTTCTCCGGTTGAGACGAGAGGTCGGAAGAAGAATCGGCGGTGGAGTCCGGCTCCGACGACGACGCGCAAGCAACGAGGGTGAGAGCGGAAAAGACCAGGAGAATGGGGGCAAGCTTCATGGTGCCACCCGTTCAGCAAGGCCAATGCCGCGTTCGGGTTGTTCAAATGGCTGAACAAAACGGGCCGATTTGCCGGAATATTGGCAGGTTCACACCCGTAGACGACTCACCCTGTTTCCCGCGGGGAGACACCAGCGTAAGGTTCGGGTCGGAAAAGATGGCGGACGAAGACGACGACGACATCGAAGAGAAGCCGGCGCCAAAGAAGCGTGCGGCCAAAGCGGCGGCCGCACCGGCGAAGTCCGAGCAGCCCACGCTCGCCGTCGGCCCGCTCGCGCATCTCGCGTTCGTCGTCGTGGCAGCGGTTGGCGTTTACAGCTTCGTGTCCGTCGCAAAAGAAGGCGAGATGCGTCGCCGCTGCACGCCGACGTGCATCCTTCGTCCGAACTACGCGGGCTACGAGAAGAAGGCGCCGAGCTTCACATTGAAGGACATCAAGGGGCACGACGTTTCGCTCGAGAGCTATCGCGGCAAGGTCGTCGTCTTGAATTTCTGGACGAAGACGTGCGGGCCGTGCATGGAAGAGATGCCCGAGATCGCGGACCTCTCGCGCATCTTGAAGCCGATGAACGACGTCGCGGTCGTGACCGTTTCGACGGACGACACGGCGCAAGAGGCGATCGACACGCTGAAGTCGGTGCTTCGCGAGAACGAGCCGCCGTTCCCCGTGCTCATGGATCCCGACGCGAAGACGGTTCGCGGAAAATGGGGCACGAGCCTTTATCCCGAGACGTGGATTATCGACAAGGACGGCGTCATTCGCGCCCGCTTCGACGGCGCTCGCGAATGGTCGAACGCGACGGTCGTCGAGCTCGTAAACCAGATTCGCGCCGGCGGTTATTGCCCCGCGGAAGCGCGTAATGGCAAGTTCGTCGGCGAGAGCGCTCGTCTCTGCGATGGGCTCAGTGGTGGCTGACGCCGTCGCCGCTCAAAGCGTTTCGAGGTAAGCCTCCAACGCCTTTTTATCGTCCGCGCCGAGCTCCGAGCCTCGGCCCATATTGGGCGTGCCCGCGAGGAGCTCATCGAGATTTTTGAAGCGGCCGTCGTGCATGAGGGCGCGGCGCGTGCCGGAGCTTGCGAGCGTTGGGGTCATGAAGCTGCCGCCCGTGCCGACGTCGTGCACTTGGCGATCCGTGCTGCCCGCGGTGTGGCAATGCGAGCATTCGGCCTGCGCGAAGATTTGTTTTCCGCGATCGACATCGGCCACGGGCTGAAGCTTCGGTTTCTTCATTTGCGAGACATACGTGAGGAGGTTTGCGAGATCGGCCTCCTCGAGGCCTTTTCCTTTGAGGTTTTTCAGCGTCACTTCGACGTGCTCCTTCAGCGTTTTGTGCTCGCCCATCCAGCCATAGGGGCCGCTCGCGAGCTCGCCGCGAAGGAGCCGCGTGCGACGCGGGCCGTCGGGCGTTTTCCACGTCAAGCCGTCATCCGCGCCGTCGATATGGCAATTGGCGCAGGCCCGGCCATCCCGTGAAATGCGGGAGTCGTTATTCGTATAAAAGAGGTCTCGGCCGGCGAGCCATTCTTTCGCGACGGGCGCCGCGCGCGGCACTTCGACGACGGGCTCCGCCTTGTTCGCGCGAATTCGCGTGAGCTGGCGCGCGAGCGAGGACCACACGAAGCTGTCGCCTTTTTCGCCCATGGCCAAGGCCGATGGCCCCATCGGGACGTCGATTTTCACGGCCGTGATATTCGGGGTAATGCCATTGGGGTAGCTCCCCCAAGGCGCTTTGCCCTTGGCCTCGAAATTCAATTTCGTTTCTTCGCCCCAATGCATGGTCCCCGTCATCGAAGGCGCATAACGCATCACGCGCGACGAGCCCATGCAGGCCACGAGAACACTGCCCTCGTCCGCGGCGGCGGCGCGCGGCTGCATGCAGTCGACGCCCAGCCCCGGCGGATTGGCGGTCGCCCATTTCTTACCGGCATTCCCGTCGATGATCGTCAGATCCGACGTGACCGGCGGGCCATTGTCCTCGTCCCCGAAGCCGTAACCACCGACTTCCTTCTTTTTGGAAAACGGGCCGTCCGGATCGTTTGGAACGAATTTGTTCCCGACGAATCGACCACGCGGCGGGCACAGAATGCTCTTGGAAAATCCGCGCGAGGGCACGGGCATCATCTGTGCGGCGGGAACGATAATGCCATGTTCGCCATATCGAGCTATCGACTGCGCATGACGGGCGGTGCGCGCGGCCGTGCAATGACTGCCCGGTGCGCATGACGACGTATTGTCGATATCGGTCGTCGTAACGGAGCCGTCCGCCGCGACCACGCTCACGAATTCTTCGATGGCGTGCGTGACGAACGCGCGGTCGCCGTCGATGAGCACGGCGCGCGGCTCGCGACCGAGAGAGAGACGACGTTGTTCTTTGAAGTCGGCGCCCGACGTCTCGTACGAGAGGAGCGAATGACTCGCGCCCGTGGTGACGTAGAGCGTTTCCTTCGCGTCGACCGCCATCGCGAGAGGCTCGGACGGCGTCTTCACGCGCGCGGCTTCGACGAGCGTGCCTTTGATGTCTCGGGTGTAGATCGCAACGATGCCGGCGTCAGGCAACGTCGCGGCGAGACGCCCGTCGGCGAGCACGAGCAAGTCGCGCGGGCGCTCGTTGATTTTCGTCGTTTGGACGACCGCTTTCGATTCGGGATCGATCTCCACGATCGATTGATCGTCCTCATCCGCGACGAACGCGTGAAGTGCACTGTCGACGCGCGCGAGGACGAGGCCGCTGCTCTCACGCGCGTTCAGGCGAGCCAGCGACACGGTCGGGAGCGGAGGCGGGGCGGGCTCGATCGTCGGCGGCGCGGGTGCGGGCGCGTCCTCCGTTTTCTTCGAGTGGCAAGCAGCAAGGAGGAGGAGAAGCGGTGCCCAGCGACGCATCTCCGAGACTTCGCGCGAGGTCTGAAGAGTGTGACTGCGGCCGATCGACCTGTTCCTGCTTTCGCATGCGATCAGCGCTTGGCGCGCCGCTTTTCTCGCGGCGGATTCGCTTCGATTTCGCGGAGATACGTGGGCAAATCCACGACCACGTAACCGTCGCGGTTCGGGCGCGCGGGGTCCCACTTCTTCGCGTCGAGGTAATAGAGAAGGCGCTCGAGGATGTGGATCGAGCTCCATCGGATGTCATGGAGCAAGACCACGCCGCCCTCTTTGACCGCGAGCTGGTGCACGAGCTCCGTGTACATCGTGTACGTGTCCTCGCGCTCCATATCCTGCGCTTCGACGTTCCACAGCAAGATGTCGAGGCCGCGCTCGCGCACCGCGTTCTCGCCGAAGTCATCGAGCTGGCCATACGGCGGGCGAATCAGCACGGGCTTCTTGCCGGTGACGCGTTCGATGGAGGCGGCGCCGCGATCGATCTGCTCGAGCACCTGCGTATGGGTGATGGTCGTGAGGAGCGAATGATCGTGCGTGTGATTGCCGATGAGATGTCCCGCATCGGCCGCTTTTTTCAGCACTTCGCGCGAAAGGACGGCGCGCTCGCCATCGCCGTCGAGGTAGCGGCCGATGACGAAGAACGTGGCGCGAATATCGTGCTTCGCGAGGAGCTCGAGCACGCGCGGCGTGGTTTCGGGGAACGGGCCGTCGTCGAACGTGAGCGTGACGAACTTGCGATGGTCGCCCGGTTTGCGATGCGGACCATCCGCGATGCGCCACGCTTTCGAGATGCTCGCTTCTTGGTTGAGCCGTGGCCACGGCGGACGTGGGTTCGCGTCTTCGGTTGGGGGCGGTGCGGGCTCGAGCGGCGCTCCAGGCGGGAGCGGCGACGCGCTCGGCGGCGTGGTCACGACGGACTTCGTCGTGTCGGGACGCGGATGGAGGCCCACCCAGGTTCCGGCCGCGATCGAAGCCGCGACGATCGTTCCACGCAAAAGCATCCGCATTTCCAGGCGATGCGATCGTCGCATCCCACATTGTGGGTGCGCAAATTCGAGGCGTGGTGCGGGCGCGGCGGAGGGACGATTAGCCCGCGACGCGCTTCAATACTTCGGCCGCGCGCCGGAGTCGCGCCGGCGAGAACGCGGCGAAACCGAGGACGAGGCCGTTCGTTTTGGCGCGGATGGTGGACGCGGAAAGCGGGATGGCTTCGATCTTCGAGTCGCTGAGCAGACGCGCGACCTCGCGATCGGACTTCGATAAGCACAGCGCGAGGTCGATGCCCGCATTGGCGCCGATGATTTCGAAGCCGGCGAGCGCATCTACGAGCGTGGCGCGGCGCTCCGCATAGAGGAGGCGCATGCGACGGAGGTGGCGCTCGAAGTGGCCCGCCTCGAGGAAGTCCGCGAGCGCAGCTTGGAAGAGCGTGGGCGTAAAGCGCTCGAAGAGCGCGGTCGTCGTTAGGTACGGCTCGATGAGCGGCTCCGGAAGCACGGCATACGCGAGGCGCAGCGACGGCAGCATCGTCTTGCTGAACGTGCCGATGTGAATGACGGCGCCCGCGCGGTCGAGGCTCTGCAGCGCCGCGACCGGGCGACCCTCGTAACGATATTCGCCGTCGTAGTCGTCTTCGAGGACATACGCGTCATGCCGCGAGGCCCAGGCGAGTAGCGCGAGCCTGCTCTCGGCGGACATCGTAACGCCAAGCGGCGCTTGATGGCCGGGCGTTACGTAAATCAACCGTGCTCCGCGCGGCAGTCGCGATACTTGCAGACCGCACGCATCGACGGGTACCGGAGCGATCTTCGCGCCGAGCTCGCGGAAGATCGCGCGGGCGCCGTCATAGCCGGGATCCTCGACCGCCACGACGCTTCCGCGCTCGAGAATCACTCGCGCGATATTGGCCAATAGCGGCTGCGCGCCCGACGCGATCACGACATTCTCCTCGGTGCAGCGGACGCCGCGCGCGGTACGGAGATAATCGGATAAGACGCGACGCAGTGGCGGATATCCCGCCGGCTCGCCATCCTCGAGAAAATGCGATTCGTTCCGCGCGTAGCGTGCGACGAGCTTCGTCCATGTCGCCATCGGAAACTCATCGACGGCCGGGACATGCGCGCGAAAAGGACGCGGGGTGGAACGCCCGCGAGGCCCGAAGGGAGATCCCGTTGGCACATGGAGCCTTCGCCGCGGGCCACCGGTAGGAAGCGGTGGTTCATCGAGGGGCGTTGCGCGGAACCACCGATCCGGGAGATCGGCGGCCACCACGGTGCCCGAGCCATGACGTGAAGTGACATAGCCCTCGCCCGCGAGTTGGTCATAGACCGCGACGACGGTGCCGCGGGCGACGCCGAGCTCTTCGCCCAACGCGCGCGAGGATGGCAAGCGCATGCCGGAACGCAAGCGACCATCGAGAATGGCGGCGCGTAGCGCGTCGTAGAGCGCGCGATGCAGCGACGGGGCGTTCGGAGCGAGGGAAAGGGCCAGCAAAGTGGACCACTCATTCTGTCACGAAGTGGCACTTCCCATAGACCACTTGCGACTTCATCTTTCGAGGCATGAGCCGCATCGACTACGCCACCATTGCCCCAGAAATCCGACGCGCGATCACTTCCCTCTCGGAGCTCGTGAACAAGGGCTCGATCGAGAAAAAGCTCGTCGACCTCATTTACCTCCGCGTTTCCCAGCTGAACGGCTGCGCTTACTGCGTGGACATGCATTCGCACGACCTCTCGCTCCAAGGCGATTCATGGCAGCGCATCATTCTCACCACCGCGTGGCGTGAGGCGCCCGCCGTGTTCACGAAGCGCGAACGCGCCGCCCTCGCCTGGGCCGAAGCGGCGACGAAGCTCGGCGAGCACGGCGTCAGTGACGCGGTGTACGACGAGGCGCTCGCGGAATTTGGAGAGAAAGGGCTCGCGGAGCTCAATCTCGTCGTGATCACGATGAACGCGTGGAATCGCATCGGCGTGCCATTTCACATGCAGCCGAAAGATCGCTCGAAGTGAATCCCCTCACGCCGCTCCACGAGTCGCTGCTCGTTCTGCCCAACACGTGGGATGCGCTCTCCGCGAAGCTGGTGGAAGCCGCGGGCGCGAAAGCCATCGCGACCACGAGCGCGGCGGTCGCTTGGAAGCACGGATATTCCGACGGCGAACGATTGCCGTTCGATCTCGAGCTCGCGACGGTGGCCGAGATCGCGAGAGCCGTAAAGGTCCCCATTACCTGCGACCTCGAACGCGGCTATTCCGATTCACCCGACGACGTCGCTCGAATCGTCCAGCGCATCATCGAAGCCGGCGCGAGCGGCGTGAATTTGGAAGACGCCGGTAATCGGGAATTGCTCGTCGCGAAAATTCGGGCGGTGAAGTCGCGCCTCGGCGATCGCGTGTTCATCAACGCGCGCACCGACGCGACGGCCGATTATCGCGACTACGCAAAAGCCTACGAGATGGCCGGCGCGGATGGCTTCTTCGCGATTCGCCTCTCGGATGAAGCCACCATCCGAGAGGTGGCCGCGGCCACCACGTTGCCACTCAACGTGTTTCCGTGTCTGCCGATTTCGAAGCTCGCGGAGCTTGGCGTTCGACGCGTGAGCGCGGGTCCCGGCATCGCCCGCGCCGCCTATTCCGCGGCGCGCGCCGCGGCTAAAGCCATGATTGCAGGTGAGCCGTTCGCGGCGGACCTCACGTATCCAGAGGCCAACGCGCTTTTCTCGCAGTAGCCTCCGACTATGAGCTACCGAGAGCCGCCCGCGAACGCGCCACTCATTCTCTTCGGGAGCAAGGTCGTCGCGGTCGATCGCGCGACCGGGAAAAAGCTCTGGGAGCACAGCACGGATGGACGCCTCGTTCAGAGCTTCGTGTTCGAAGGCGATCGGCTGTTCGTGCTCGACGACCTGAGCGTGCTCCATTGCCTCGTCGCCAACACGGGGCAGTCGATGGCAAGAGTGGAGCTCGAGCTCATCGAGCGAATCATGCTCGACGAGGGGCGCCTTTATGGCGTGGGAGGCAATTGGACCATCGCGCTCGACCTCGACGGGCGCATTCTTTGGAAACAGGAAATCGATCTCGACATGTCCTCCGAGCACTCGCTACCAGGTATGGCGATTCCGGGCGGCGCGTCGCTCGCCGTCGATTACTCACGCCGCTAGAAAATGCCGGGCACCTTCGCCCCAACCGCCCAGCCGCGGCGCTTGTGGAAGTCGCTCGCCCAGGTCGCCGCGAACGCGTCGCGGACGACGAGCTCGGAGGCTTTTCCGCGCGGGGAAAAGCCCCATCCCGATTCCTGCGAAACGTCGTCCGGATCCGCGTAAAGACGCCAGACGAAGAAGCCCATGAAATAAGGCTCGTCGAGCAGCGGCGCGATGAGCGCGCGATAGGCATCCGCCTGCGCCTGCTCGTCGATCTTCACGTTCGGAATATCTTCCGGCCAGATCCACGGCTTCACGGCGGGATCCGGGCGCGTCGTGTAGCCAATCTCCGTGAAGAGCACCGGTTTTTGCCACGCCTCCGCGAGCTCGTGCACCTTCGTGCGAACGCGTTTACCGCCTTCGAGCAGCGTGGGAAACGTGGCGCCTTCTTTTTCCGCGAGCGGATAAAACGCATTAACGCCAATCACGTCCAGGTCGCCGAGAATCAGCGTCTGATCGACATCATCCCAATTGCCCGAATACGTAATTAGGCCGTGGTAAATCCCACGGAGTCGTTTGACGAGCGCCGAGAACGTCGGCGCATGGCGAGTCGTCACCCACGAACGCAGCTCGACGCCCGCCGAGAAGAGCTCGACGTGCGTTTGCTCCGCGACTTCGGCCCAAAGACGAACATACGACTCATAGCTCGCGATCCACGTGGCCCAAGCCGCGTCGGTCGGCGGATCGATCTTCGCGCGCCACTCGCCCGACTCCACCCAGAGATGAGGCACGAGCATCACCTTGAGGCCGCGCTCGTGCGCCATCTCGATGCCTCGTCGAATATCGTCGCGATTTTGCGGAAAAGGCTTTTCGAACGTCGGATCGACGCCGTGCCCTTCGAGATTCGGCACGCGACCGAAAGGCGTAATCGCTACCCACGTCGCGCCCATGCGTTTGCACTCGTCGAGCGTGCGCGCATACGCCGGGCTGCCGTAACCAACGCCCGGGTGATAACCGTTTTCGATCGGCCCAATCGTCATTCCACGAATGGCGTCGTGTCCGGTCATCGTCCAAGAATCCGCGCCGAGCAGCGGGAGAAATGGGGCGAAGAGCGCGAGCCAGTTCATGGTGTCGAACGTCTCAAAGATCGACTCCGATGCCGATGCCGATTCCGAAGCGCATCCACACGCCCGTCGCGTCTTTCGGGCTGCCGCGCGTGCCATCGAAGGCCGGCTGCAAATGCCAGGTAAGCGGAAAGGCCGATACTCGGAATATCGAGCCCAGCGCATAATCGATTTCCGCCCCGAACAAGAACGCGGGACGAAGGCCCGTGGACGGATTGCAGCTCGCAATGAAGACATCCGCGCCGAGCTCGTCGTGCGTAATGCCGGTGAATCCGACGCCCGCCATACCGCCCACTTTGAGCTTTTCCGAGAGGGGAAATGCGGCTTGGCCCACACCATAAAAGGAAAGCGCCGTCGCGCTCTCTTTTGCGGGGATCCGGCATTTGCCGCCCACGTCTTGGTTCGGCACCGTCTCGTTTTGCCAATGATCGCCGGAGACCGAAAAGAGTCCGCCGACCGAGAAGCCGCCTCTTCCGATATTCGCAATGCGATACGCGCCCATCAGCAGGAGTCCCGCACCGGCACTTCCGCCCACCGAGCCGTATTTCGGAAACACGGCCGACACCGCAGCGCGAATGGCGAGCGCGTTCTCTTGCTTCTCGTACGGATTCGCCGGCGGCGGCGGGCGCGGAGCCGTATCGCCTTCTTTGAGCTGCGCATCGACCGTGAGCGCGCGGCCATAACGCGCATCGATCGTCTTCGTGAACGGCACGCCCGTCGGGGCGCTCACCTGCACCGTGTGATTGCCCGGCGAGACGGTCGTCGTGAGCGGCGTCACGCCGTTCACCGCCTTTCCGTCGACGGTCACGTTCGCGCCTGCGGGCGTCGAGGTAACGGTGACCTTGCTCTCGCGTTTCTTCAGTTGCTCGAGCTGCTGCCCTGCTTCCTCGCGGTCTTCCTTCGGAAGGTTCGGCGTCGCGAGGTATTTCTCGAGCATCTCCGCCGCTTGCTCGGGCTGATCGAGACGCAGATGGCACTTCGCGATGTTCCACAGCTCGAACGGCGGCGCGCCGAGGTGATAGGCCTCGTCGAAGTGCCGAATCGCATCGGCATAGCGGCCCTCGCCGTACGCCTTCGAGCCCTCTTTGTCCTTCTCCTTCGCGCGCGCCAGATCCTTCGTCTGCGCGGAAGCCGAAGCTGCGCAAAACAAAATGGCGAGAACCAGAAGGAGCCGGCGCAAGAGAAGCGTCCGAGTTTACGCGGGTCGAATGCCGCTGACGACCCGCTCGATTTTCGCGTAGTCGCGCGCGATCTCGATGCCGCGCCAGCCGCGCTCTTCGAAGAGCGCCGCCGTCGCCGCCGCTTCGCCGGCGCCGATTTCCATGGCCAAAATACCGTCTTTTTCGAGGCGATCGGGCGCGCCGTCGAGAATCCGCCGCACGAAATCCAAACCGTCGGCGCCGCCGTCGAGCGCGAGCCGAGGCTCGAAGTCGCGCACGTCGGCCATCAGCTCCGGAATTTCGGCCGACGCGATGTACGGCGGATTCGCGGTGATGACGTCGAAGCGCGTGCTTGGAGGAAGCGCCTCGAAGAGATCCCCCTGCGCGAACGCGACGTTGTACGCGCCGAGTCGATACGCGTTTTCACGCGCGACACTCAAAGCTTCGGGGCTGATGTCCGTCGCTGTCACTTTGCTCGTCGGCCGCTGCCTGGCCATGGCAATGGCCACGCATCCGCTGCCCGTGCAGAGATCCAAAAGCCGCATCGAGAGCGAAACGTTCGCGCTTCGCACGAGCGCCGTTTCCACCAGAGCCTCGGTATCCGGCCGCGGAATGAGCACGCGCGAATCGACCTTGAACGCGAGCCCATAAAACTCGCGTGTCCCACGCAGGTACGCGATGGGCTCGTGCGCGCGCCTTCGCTTCACGAGCTCGCGCAGCTTCGCAAGCTCGGCGCCTTCGAGCGGACGCATCGACTCGATGATCACCTTCGTGCGGTCGATGCCGAGCACGTGCGCGACGATGAGCTCTGCGTCGAGACGAGGATTCTCGATGCCGCGCGTGCGGAAATCGTCGGTCGCCCACTTTACGAGCGACCCGATCGTCCACTCTAGCGGCGCAGCCTGCGTCATCCCCCCAGCTTAGACCGTTCCGCTTTCACGACGCTCTCGACTTCGTTCCGAATCGCGTCGAGCTCCTCTTTCGTCCCCGCTTCGAAGCGCATGACGAGGACCGGTCCGGTGTTCGAGGCGCGAACCAGGCCCCACTTGGGGGCTTTTCCATCGCCGGGAAACGAGATACGCGCGCCATCGATATCCAGAACCTGGTTCCCCGCCTGTTTGTAATGGCGAGTCACGGCCTCCACGACCTGGAACTTGATCGCGTCCGGGCAATCCACGCGGAGCTCCGGCGTCGTGAAGGTCTTCGGCACGTCGGCGAGCATTTCGGAGAGCGGACGCGGATCGTTCGCGACGATCTCCAGGAGGCGAAGCGCGGCGTAAATCGCGTCGTCGTAGCCGCGGTAACGATCCGCGAAGAAGAGATGGCCGCTCATTTCGCCCGCGAGGAGCGCGCCCGTCTCCTTCATCTTCGTCTTGATGAGCGAGTGGCCCGTCTTCCAAACGACGGGGTTGCCCCCGTGCTTCGCGATGTCGTCGTAAAGCGTCTGCGAGCACTTCACTTCGCCGAGGATCGTGGCGCCCGGCGTCGCTTTCAAGAGCGCGCGCGAGAAGAGGATCATGAGCTTGTCGCCCCAGATCACTTCGCCCTTTTCATCCACCGCGCCGAGACGATCCGCATCGCCGTCGAACGCGAGCCCCACGCGCGCGCCCGTTTCCTTGACGCGTTTCACGAGCGCCTCGATGTTCTCGAGCACCGTCGGATCCGGATGATGGTTCGGGAAATGCCCGTCCATGTCGCAGAAAAGCGGATCGGGATTCAGACCGAGCGCCGTCATCGTGCGCATCGCGAGCGGACCGCCGGCGCCGTTGCCCGCATCCAAGACGAACTTCAAATCCGCGTGCTTCGAAAAGTCGAAGCGCGTCTTCATCTCTTCGACGTACGCATCTTGCACGTCTTGGACTTCGATCTTGCCGGGACCACCACCACCGAAGTCGCTCTTCTCGATGAGCCCCTTCAACGTCTGAATCTCGGGGCCATAGAAGCTGGCCTTGCCCCGCATCATCTTGAAGCCGTTCTCGTTGCCGGGGTTGTGGCTGCCCGTGATCATCATCGCGCCGTCGGTGCCGAGATGATGCGCCGCGAAGTAGAGCATCGGCGTCGGACCGATGCCGATGTCGACGACGTGAACGCCCGCTTCGGTGAGGCCCTTCGTGAGCGCTTCGAAGAGGCGCGGCGACGAGAGCCGGCAGTCACGCCCGACCGCCACGCGAAGCGGACCGGGGCCGAGCATCTTCCCGAAGCCGCGACCGATTCCATGCGCGATTTGGTCGCTCAGATCTCGATCGGCAACGCCACGGATGTCGTATTCGCGGAAGATCTGGCCCGGAACGGAAGCACTCATTAACCGAGCACAAAACCCCGTTTCTCGCGGGGTGGCAAGCAATGCTAGGGTGCGGGCCGCTTTGGATCAGCCGCCGTCCCCGCCCGCGATCGTGCAGGAGGAGCCGCCGTACTCGTACGCGGCCACGGACATTCGGCCGCGGCAGCCGAAAGAGATCGAGCTGTGCGAGAAAGCATCGCACTTCGATTGGCAGTACACCGGCGCGATGGCGCTGCTTTTTGGCGGTAGCGTCTATCTCAACATCAACGAGCTCAAGCAGATCGGCCCCGCGGCCGTCCGCATGATCGGACCGGTGACGCAGGGGTTCTTCTGGGGAGGATTTCTCAGCGGTGGCTATCTGTCGCTGCCGAAGTGCGATCCGTTGTGGGCCGAGGGTCCGCCGCCCGAGGGGAACATCCGCGCGGTTTGGCCGATCGCGACCGCGATTACGCTGCTGTCGGCGGTGTCCGCGCCGTTCCTCGATTGGACCTTCATGGGGCAAGCGAAGGTTGGCTGGTCCACGGAAGAGAAGAGCGCACGCATCTTCGTGGCGGGCGCGTTCGGCGTGATTGGCTCGCTGTTTCCGTATTTGCTCCCGCCGCGCACGTGGTCGGCGGCCAAACAGATCGAGCGCATGCGCGTCGAGGGTTACCGCGACGGCGCGATCATGAGCTATCGGCTCACGTTCTGAGCGCGCGTCCTTACAGGCCGAAGAAGTCGGCGACTTTGCTCGACCCGCAGATGCCTTCGTCCGGCACGTACTGCGCGACATGCCCGCAGCCATGCGACGGATCGACCGGGAAGCCGTGCCACATGTCCGCGATGCGATAGGTCTCGAGGACGACGTCGCCGCTCGCGTTCTTCCATTGCGCGTGCGTGATGTTCGGGCCGCCTTCGGTCGACGACGGCTTCGCGCTCACGCCGTGCAGCGCGGACCACTGCTTCACGAGCTCGTCTTGATTGCCCGGCCACACGACGTTGTCGATGCCGCCTTGCCAGATCGACATGCGGGGACGGCGGCCCGAATAGCTCGGAAACGCGGCTTTTACGCGGCGCGCGTGCTCCGCCGGCGTGCGCGAGATGCCCGGGATCATGCATTTGACCGACTCGGGCAATGTCGACGCGCAGCCATAAGGCACGCCTGCGAAGCTCGCGACGCCTGCGTAGAGATCCGGATAGACGGCCGCGAGATCGACCGCCATCGCCGCGCCCGCAGAGAAACCTGCAGCATACACGCGATTCGGATCGCCCTTGTGGCGCTTCAGCGCGCTCAACGTCATCTCGCGGATCGATTCGCTCTCGCCGCCGCCGCGCTCGGCGTCGTCGAGGCCGAAGCCCATGGGGTCCGCCCAGTTGAAGCAGTAGGTGCCGTTGTTGAAGTACGACTGCTGCGGGTAGACGACGATGAAGCCGCGCGCGTCGGCGAGCTCGTTCCAGCCGGTGCCCGCGATGTCCGTCGCGCCCGTGAGGCAACCGTGGAGCACCACGACAATGGGTGCATTTTCCTGCACGTTTTTCGGAACGTGCTCGAACATGCGCAGAGCGCCGGGGTTCTTTCCGAAGCTCGTGACCTCTTTCATCCCGCTTTGCGAGACGGCGGCTTCGTCGGTGCTCGACGCGATGTCTTCGCTCGGAGCGGCGCATGCAACGACGAACGCGCTCGTTAAGGCGAAGACGGGCAAGAGGCGCATGTCGCGGTCACCCTAGGCCGCGTGCCCGCAAGTTCTCGTCTCGATTGCGGATCACGCTGATTCGCGTCACGCCGGCGACGTATTTGCCTACATTGTCTCCTAACGGAACCCTCACAATTAGGTGACTTATTTCGCCGCCGAAAACTTAGTAGCGTCGAGCCCATGCAGTGCCTCAATTGCGGTGGGCAGCTCGAGTGGGCGGGCGGCGGAAAATACGCGCGGTGCATGCGCGATCTCTCTTTGTTCTCCAACGAGAACAACCAACTCACGCCCGTCGTGGTTCAAGCTCCCGGCGGCGGTTTCAATCCCGAGTTCAACAACATGTTCGCTTCGAACCTCGGGTTCGGACCGCCACCGCCGGGCGCGCAGCCGATGCCGCCTCCGGGTGGAGGTTACGGCGGGCCTCAACCGCAGAATGATCTCGCGGCGGGTCGCTTCGATCTCGGTGGCGGCCAACAGCTGCGCATCAAGATCAACGGCCAGTCGCCGGAGAATTTCGCGAAGAACCAGGTCTCCAGCATGGTCTGGGGTTGGATCATCGGCGCCGCGATCGTCGGTCTGCTTCTGATCGGTGGCGTCGGCTTCGGTCTCTACATTTGGATGGCGGCGAAGGACGGCGGCAGTGGCGTACCCGCGGGCAAGCCGGTCGCGGCGACCTGGGACGGCAAGAGCCCCTTCAAGTGCGAGGGCAACGAGATCGTGACACTCTCGAACGTCAACGCGACGGCGGGTGTCACGGCGGACTCGAACTGCCAAGTCACGCTCAACAACGTGACCATCAATGCGCCGGTTGCGATCACGGCCAACATGAACGCCCACGTGAACGTCGTCGGCGGCAGCGTCACCGGCACCACGAACGCGGCGGTCGCGAGCATGAACGGCGTCATCACCTTCACCGGCACGAAAGTGACCGGAAAGACGAAGAAGGAGATGAACGGGAAGATCATCGGCGCGCCGTAAATTCGGGCCATGCCCGTGAGGGGTGTCGGCATCAAGCCGGGGCGGTGACGCGGGCTATACCCATGAGGGGTGTGGACCGCACGCCGGAATACGCGGTGACGCGCGAACCTTCGACCTCTACGCTCGAGGGGTGGGGGTTCGTCGCTTCGTCTTTGTCGGGCTCGTCGCGCTCGGAAGTGGCTGCTCGCTACTTCTCGGCGGCGATCTCGATGGCGCTTCGAGCGGCGGGCTCGCGCCGGATGGCAGTGGCGAAGATGGGAAGACCGGCTCCGCGGAAAGTGGCAATTCGAACGGCGACGGCGGGGTCGAAGGCAGCATCTTCGCCGCCGAAGACGCGGGGCTCTCGACGGGTGATCTTCGCATCTATTACGCGAAGAGCACCGGGGAGCTCTTCACGCGCACGTGGACGCACGTCGATGCGAAATGGCAGTCCCCCGCGCTCGTGAAGAAGGTCGGCGCGGATCGCGTGCCCTGGGTCGTGCCGACGATCAGTCACTTCGGGAGCGAGCTCGTCGCGACGCTCGTCCCCGGGACCACCGGTGCGAGTCTCGACGTATTTTCGGGCGCAGGACTCCCGCTCTCCTTCGAAAAAACGCCAACCGTCCCGAATGGACGCGTAAGCCGGCGAGGGGTGGATGTCGCGCATGGCTCGGCGACCGGTGCTGGTCTCGTGGTCTATGCAGACGATTCGGCGCTCCCGAAGTTTCGTCACCAGACGACGACGGGCTGGACCGAAGAAGCGGCGGTGATGCCGACCGCCGCTGGGACCAGCGACGTCGATTGGATCCGGCTCGTCGCGCATCCGACGACGGACGAGATCACGCTCCTGTTCACGGACACGAGTCGGCATCTCTATTCCGCGACGTGGAACGGCAGCGCATGGAGCTCGCCAGCGGTTCTCGACACGAGCGGCGTCGACATCGACGGCTGGCTCGGCTTCGCGGGCGCCTACGAAGCGACGACGGGCAATTTTCTCGTCGTGTGGACCCATCCGAGCTCGTGCAACGGGCCGGCGGATCTCATGTACTTTGCAACGAAACCGTCCGGACAGAGCGTCTTCTCGGCGGTGGCGTCGCCCAACACCGGTGACGCGGGGCTCGTCGCGGGCTTCGGTCCAGCGCTCGCCGCGAGCGAGCCGGGCACGAATCGCATCGCGATTTCGGCCATGGAATACGCCGACTGCTGCAAGACGAGCCTCTGCAACGACTGGCAATCGCTGCTTTGGGACGGCACGTGGAAGTCGAATGCCATCTCGGATCTCGATCGCGATCCGAAGAGCTCGTATCCAACGCGTGCGGGCTCGATCCCGGTGGAGGTAGGCTGGCTCGGCACGACCGGGCGCGCGGTGACGATTTACGCGCATCAATCGAAGAAGCTCGCGTGGGCGACGTGGACGGCGGATCTGGGGTGGATCCGCCAGGATCAGATCAGCTTCACGCCGCCGCTCGATGACGCAGTAAGCTACGCGATGGGAAGCCTTCCGAGCGTCGGTGCGCTCGCAAAGCCGGCGTTGGTGCTCCTCATCGAGGACGTGACCGGGCGGCTTTGGGCGAAGATTTACGACGGTTCCTCGTGGACCGACATGAATGACGGGCAACCGGTGGCCGATGGCGTCCCTTCGTCGGAAGGGCGTTCGTTCGGCGTGATCGTTCGGTAGCTTTGGATCATGGCGAAAATCGCTGCCGTGCTCGATCGTCTGGTTCGCGAGGTCGGACGATTCGATCCGGACTTCACGCTGCGGCCCGAAACTCCGGAACGCATCGCAGCGGCGGAGAAGTGCATGGGCGAGCCGCTGCCCGATGGCTATCGCGAGTTCCTCGAGCGGATCGGCCGAACGAAATGGCCATGCGTGATTGGGAACGTCGTCGATCATCGGACGCCGGAGCTGCCGCCGCGTTTCGTTCCCTTCGGCCGTCGAGCGGACCACGCGTTCGACACGGTCGTCTTCGTTCGGCGCAGCACGGGAGGCCCCGATCCCAACATCCAGCTGCGCGCCGATCTGAAGCAGATGATCGCCTCGAAGAAAGAGGAGCTCGACGACGAAGAGCGCGGCCCCGACTCGGATCTCGAGGGGCACATCGCCCAGCTCGAAGACGAGCTCGAAGAAGCCGAGGCCGCTCCGCCGATGCGAACGCCGAATACGAAGAACGTGCCGATCGAATGGTGCGAGCGCGAACGCGGTCGTCTTCAGAGCGCTCCGGAGTGGTACGCGGCGGGGCCGTGGCAGCCTTCGCCCGATGCGTCCTTCGAGGAGTCGATCATGACGACGTCCTTCGCGGACTGGCTCAACGCGGAGCTGAATCTTTGGCTCACGCCGCGCACCGAGCCGGAGCCGGTGAGCACGGAGAGCTTGGAAGCGGAGCAAACCCGCATTCTTTTGCAGGCGTTGATCGCGGGCGGGGCTCTCGAGCTCGCGGACACCTTCGACGAGGATGCGGCCGTCCTGTTGCTTTCGCCCGCGTACGGTGATTCCGAGCGGTTCTACGAGATCCTCCTCGACTGCCCCGGCATCGAAGAGGTGTTCATCTCCGAAGACGACATCGAAATCCGCTTCGAAGGCCCGCGTTCGCTCTAGCGGGAACAAACCGGAGCGCAGCGCGTTGTGGCTGACCCGCCTTCGCGTATCGGAACGCGGGTTACATCGTGGATGCGCGCTGGAAGGAGTCCAAGGAAAACCCCAGCGCTCACTGCTTGGATATTGGCGTTATGCGCGCGGACTTCAACGTGCGTGGATGCGTGGCGACCGATGCGCCGACCGTAAAATTGGGTCAGGTGGCGCGCGAAGACGGCTCGACGATCGACGTCGTCGTGTGGTTCTTCAACCAATCTTGAGGAAGCGCGCGAGGACTTTTTTCTCGCCCCAGCCCGGGAAGAACGCGACGACCGCGGGCTCGCCCACGCTGACGACCTTCATCACTTCGCCGCGGCCGAAGCGCTCGTGGGTGACTTTGGCGCCGCGACGGAGCTCGACGCCTGGTTCGGCGCCGTCGTCGTATTCGACATAGCGCTCGCCCGCATCGCGCGAGGGCGCGACTTCGGCTCCAAGGGTGGAGCGATGACGACGGCTTTGCGTGTGCACCGCCGGGCCCGCGCCCCAGGAATCGCCGGGGATGCTTTCGCTGCCACCGTTTCCTTGGGGATGACGCCAGCTCGCGCCGCCCGACGACGGAACCTGGCTCGTGCCGCGACGCCCCCACGAGGTCGGGGCGGTCTCGCGATCGATGTAACGGCCGGCGGAGATCGTCGAACGCGCGGCGGCCGTCTCCATCGCTTCGATCGCCTCGGGTGGGAGATCGCCGATGAAACGGCTCGGGATGCCGAGGCGCGTGGTGCCGAAGATCTGCCGCTGCTTGCAATGCGTGATGATGAGATGGTGCCGCGCGCGCGTGATCGCGACGTAGCCGAGGCGGCGCTCCTCCTCCATCTCCTCCGGCGAGCGAGGCTCCTGGTTCCGATACGGGAACATGTCCTCTTCCATGCCGGTGAGGAGCACGAGCTCGTATTCGAGGCCTTTCGCGCCGTGCACCGTCATGAGCGTGATCTTCTCGATCGGCCCCTCGCCCTTCACGTCCGTATCGGCCACGAGCGACACGCGCTCGAGGAAACCATCGAGCGTGGGCGCTTCGCCGCGCGCTTCGGCCTCCGTTTCGTAGTCGGCCATCGAGCCCGCGAGCTCGGCGAGGTTCTCGAGACGACCTTCGGCTTCCGCCGTGTCTTCGTCTTCGAGGGCCTTTTTGTAGCCACTCTTCGCGAGGACGCTGCGGAGGACTTCTTCCGGCGTGTTCTTCTTCGCTTCTTCGGCGAGGAGCTTGATGAGCTCGCGGAATTGCCCGAGGCGTTTCCGCGCCGCGCTCCCGAGGTCTTCCCCGAAGTCGTCGAGGCGATGCAGCGCTTCGAAAATCGAGATGCTCTGCAGCGACGCGTAGCTCGCGACGCGCTCCATCGTGGTGGAGCCGATGCCACGCGACGGCGTGTTGATGATGCGAAGGATGTCGACGTCGCTCTTCGGATTTACGAGGACGCGGAGGTACGCGATGGCGTCTTTGATTTCCGCGCGGTCGTAGAACTTCGTGCCGCCGATAATCTGGTACGGGATGTTGACGGCGCGAAGCGCTTCTTCCAAGACGCGGGACTGCGCGTGCACGCGATAGAAGATGGCGATCTCCTTTTCGCCGATTCCCGCCTCCCGCGCGTCGCGGACGGCGCGGACGACACACGCCGCTTCATCGCGCTCGTCGGAGCAGCAGATGACGCGAATGGGGGTGCCGCGATCGTTCTTCGTGAAGAGCTCTTTCGGCTCGCGCGTCGGTGAGGGCGCGATGACGGCGAGCGCGGACGCCACGATGTTCTGCGTCGAGCGGTAGTTTTGCTCGAGCTTCACGACCTTCGCGTCGGGCCAATCTTTGCGGAAATTGCGGATGTTTCGCACGTCCGCGCCGCGCCAGCGATAGATGCTCTGGTCGTCATCGCCGACGACGCAGAGGTTCCGCGTGCGAGCGGCGAGCTTCTTCAGGAGGCGATACTGGATCGTGTTCGTGTCCTGGAACTCGTCGACGAGAATGTGGTCGTACTTCTTCATCAGCGCTTCTTGCGCTTTCAGAACGTCGGGCGAGATCGAGCCGTCCGCCTTCGCTTCGAGGACGCGAACCACGGAGAGAATGAGGTCCTCGAAGTCGAGCGCGTTCGCGGCGCGTAGCGCTTCTTCGTATTTGCGATAGGCCTTTTGGATCGCGTCATCGAGGTAGCTATCGAGGCTCATGTCCTCGGGGCCGCGGCCCTCTTGCTTCTCTTTATGAATGCGCCCGAGGACGGCTTTCGGCGTGTAGCGGCGATCATCGAGCTGCATGTCCCGCAGCACGCGCGTGACGACCGCTTTTTGATCCGTCGAGTCATAGATGACGAAGCTGCGCGTGCGGTCGATGGCCTCGGGGAACATGCGCAGCCATTTCGCGCACTGCGCGTGGAACGTGCCGACCCAGAGATCACGCGCGACGGGGCCGAGGAGATCGGGACGTTCGAGGCGCGAGCGCATTTCGCCCGCGGCTTTGTTCGTGAACGTGACGGCGAGGATGCGCCACGGCGGCACGCGCTCGCGCGCGACGAGGTTCGCGATGCGATACGTGATGACGCGCGTCTTGCCGCTGCCTGCCCCCGCGAACACGAGCAGCGGCCCGTTCACATGGAACGCCGCGTCCGTTTGCGGCTCGTTCAGCTCGGGCGGAGCGGCGCTGGTGGCTTCGGACACCGACATCGGTCCAGTGGCCTTAGCTCAGATGTGGAGCCTGCGCGATCTCTACCTCGCTGGTTCGACGTGGTGGATGCCGTATTTTCTCGGGTTTTGTGCACGAGCTGTGGACAGCATGGGTACAACCGCTGGCTAACGCGTGTGCACGACCGCGAAGCGCTCGCGGAGGGCGTCGACGTGCGGTCCAAGCTCGTCTGCGGAAACCGTGAGGACGAGCGACGGTGGGAGTGACTTGGATTCGAGCAGGAAGCGCGCGCTCGCTCCCGTGAGGCCATTCCCCGCGATGTCGAGACGCTCGAACGATCGCGCCGCGAGGAGCTCGACGGCCGCATCGCCGATGCGATTGAAGCCGACGTTCAAGCCGCGCATGCTCGAGGGAGCTCGCTCGAGAAGACGACCAAGGCCGACTTCATCGAGCCCCGTGCTCGCGAGGTCGAGATGTCTCACGTTCGTCAGACGCATCACGATGTCCGGCGCGCGGCGTTCGAGCATCATGCTGGAAAGCTCCACGTCTTCGAGGCTCTCGGCGAGCGCTACCGAGAAGCCGTCGAACGAGACGCGGCGGATCGCGAGGCGCCGGAGCGGGCTCGCCTCGAACCAATCCGTCCGCACGCTCGTCTCGAGCGCGGAGAGCTCCACGTCCTCGAGACCGCGCACGCCTTCGAACAAAGAGGCGAGGGCAATGCCGTGGGCCGAGCCACGCAAACCGAAACGACGCAGCCTCATGCCGGTTTTCACGATCCAATTCGAGAATTGATGCGCATCGTCGTTTCGAAAGGGCGCGCTCCGCGTGACCTCCAATGTGAGACCGCACGTCGGAAGACGATCGCTCGCGGCGAGCCAAAAAAAGTCGCCACCGATCAGCGGGATCTCGAGGTCCTCCACGTCGGGAACCCACGGCCGCTGCTTCGAGAGCGTTCGCGCGGCGTTGACGTTCTCGGCGCGAATCGCACGCGGGAAACCTCGCGCGAACGACTTCACGACGAAGCCTTGTCCGTCGTACGGCCACCACTGACTTCGCGTTTCGAGGAGCGCGTGCTCGCGGCGCAAGAGCTTCGCGCGCGCTTCCGTAGGCCCCAATTCATGCATCAATTTGCATTGAACCGCGATGAATTCTCCCCACGGCTCGCCGCGCTCTTGCAGCCAGTCCGCGAGCACGAGACGCGGCGCATCTTCGTGGGGTGCAGCGTGGACCGCCGTGAGCAGGCGAAGAATGTCGAGCATCATCGCGCGATCACCACCGCGAAGCGTTCGCGGAGCGCGGGCAGGACGGACCCCACTTCGCCGGTGGATAACGTGAGGCGAAGCGTGGGAGGCAAGGTGGAAGAGTTGAGGAGAAACTCCGCGCCGCGCTCGGTCATGCCCACGTTCGCGAGCTCGAGGACCTCACAACCGGTTTGCGACAGCATCTCGACGCCTTCATCACCGATTTTCGTCGACCAGAGCTCGGCGGCGCGGAGCGTTGGACGCGCGACGAGGCGTTCGACGGTAGGCAAACCGATCGGATTTTGAGCGAGCGCGATCGAGGTAATGTTCGGCGGCGCCGCGTCCAACGTTGCAACGCCGGCCACGTCATCGACGCCCATGGCGACGAGGGCCAGGCGTGTCGCCCGTTCGAGCCGCGCGATGAACGCCGGCGCCGGACACATCCGTTGCGACAGCTCGAGCTCCTCGTAACGAGTCACCGCTCCCCACGGCGGGACCACGGAATCTCCCGTAATCGAGAGGCGCTTCACCCACGGCGCGTCGAACGCCGCGTTCTGCCAGCTCGTACGCGCGATGTTCGCGAACGACGCCGCCTCGAGCTTGCGTGTCGCGACGGGCGACGAGAACACGCGCTCGAGCGCCTGCGTGCTCGCCATGCCATGCATACCGAAGCGGCGAAGCGCGATCGTGTGGCGTTCGAGCCACTGCACGAGCATCTTCGCGTCGAGAAGATCGAAGTAGTAATTGAAGCCCGACGTGAACGTGAACCCGTGCGTCGGCAAGCGCGGAAGACCTACGAGCCCCAGCATCGAGCTCTCGTCGAGCACCACTTCGATGTCGTCCGCCGCGAGCCACGGCATGCGCGAGACGAGCGTGCGCAGACCCGCGACGTTCTCCGCGCGGATACGAGACGGAAATCCGCGGACGAACGACTCGACGCGAAACCCAACGCCGTCGTACGGCCACCACGTCTCGCGCGTCGAAACGAGCTCGTGCTCGCGACGAAGAAGACGCGCGCGTTCCGGCGACGGTTCGGTGGTTTGTCCGAGCGCGAGCTGCACCGCGATGAGCTCACCCCACGCCTGTCCGCGCTCTTGGAGCCAGTCCGCGAGCACGAGCAGCGGCGCGTCGTCGTCCGGCGCGGCTCGAAATGCGGCCAGAAGCTCGGGCGAGTGTGGAAATGGGAGATCACGCATCGGGGGTCACGGCGGTCATGCTCGAGCTGGCCAGATCTGAAATCGCTTCGAAATAAGTGCCGAAATCGGCCGCAAATCCGGGGGGCTGGCTCGGTCACGGCCCTGCCACGCTTCCCCCTTGAAACCGTCATTTCAGGTATAGTCTTCGGCGAATGTCTGGCGAGAGCGAAGAGAAAGACACTGGCGCCAACGGAGAAGTGAAGGCGGAAGCGAAGGCCGAAGAAGCGGCGCCGCCCTCGTCGACGGCAAAGGCGGAACCGAAGTCGGAACCGAAGGCCGAGCCCGCTCCGGTCGATCCCCTCGCGGAAGCCAAGGCGGAAGCCGCGCGCATGAAGGATCAATGGATGCGCACCGCGGCGGACTTCGACAACTTCCGCAAGCGCTCGCGCCGCGAGCTCGAAGAGACGCGCAAGGCGGGTAAGGAAGATCTTCTCAAGGAATTCCTTCCTGTCTTCGACAACCTAGAGCGCGCGATTCAAAGCGCGCAGCGCGCCACGGACATCAAGGGCGTCGCCGAAGGCCTCGCGATGGTCCTTCGCCAATACACCGACACTCTCGCGCGCGGCGGCATCACGAAGGTGCCCTCCGTCGGCAGTGAATTCGATCCGTCGCACCACGAAGCGATCCAACAGGTCGAGAGCGATGAGCACCCGCCTGGAACGATCGTCGCGGAGGTGCAGCCTGGGTACATGCAAGGGGACCGTCTGATTCGCGCGGCCATGGTCGTCGTGGCCAAGCCAAAAGCAGCAAAGACGGATGAGGGCAGCGGCGAGGCACAATGACCAAGGTCATCGGTATCGATCTCGGCACCACGAACTCGTGCGTTGCCATCGTCGAGACGAACCCGACGGGGAAGATCGACGTAAAAATCATTCCGAACGCCGAAGGCGCGCGCACCACGCCGTCCATCGTCGCGTTCACCGGCAGCGGCGAGCGCCTCGTAGGTCAACCCGCGAAACGCCAAGCGGTCACGAACGCGACCAACACGGTCTACGCCGTGAAGCGCCTCATCGGCCGTAAGTCGAAGTCGGACGAAGTTCGCCGTCAAATCGAGCGAAGCCCCTACAAGATCATCGAAGCGCCGAACGGCGATGCGTGGGTCTCCGTCGGCGGCAAAGAGATGTCGCCGCCCGAAGTCTCGGCGATGGTCCTCACGCGCATGAAGGAAATCGCCGAGTCCTATCTCGGCGAGCCGGTGACGGACGCGGTCGTTACCGTCCCCGCCTACTTCGACGACGCGCAACGGCAAGCCACCCGTGACGCTGGCAAAATCGCAGGGTTGAACGTCCGCCGTATCATCAACGAGCCCACCGCCGCCGCGATCGCTTACGGCCTCGAAAAGAAGAACGCCGAACGCATCGCGGTCTACGACCTCGGCGGCGGCACCTTCGATATTTCGATCCTCGAAATCCAAGACGGCGTCTTCAGCGTCAAATCGACGAACGGCGACACGTATCTCGGCGGCGAGGACTTCGACCTCAAGATCGTCGACGCGCTCGCCGAGGCGTTCCACAAAGACAACAACGTCGATCTCAAGAAGGACCGCATGGCGCTCCAGCGCCTCAAGGAAGCGGCCGAAAAAGCGAAGCACGAGCTCAGCTCGTCGCTCGAGACCGAGCTCAATCTGCCGTTCATCGCGACGAACGCGAAGGGCGAGCCGCTCCACGTTCAGAAGACGATGACGCGCGCAGAGCTCGAGCTCCTCACGAGCGAGCTCATCGATCGCAGCCTCGAGCCGTGCCGCAAGGCGCTCAACGATGCGAAGCTGACGGCGGCGGACATTCAATCGGTCGTTCTCGTCGGCGGTATGACGCGCATGCCCGCCGTTCAGAAGGCGGTCAAAGAGTTCTTCAACAAAGAGCCGAACAAAGGCGTCAACCCGGACGAAGTCGTCGCCGCCGGCGCCGCGCTTCAGGGCGCCGCGCTCGAAGGCGAATCGAACGTCGAGATGCTTCTCCTCGACGTCACGCCGCTCTCGCTCGGCGTCGAGACGGGCGGCGGTGTGTTCACCGTTCTCATCCCGCGCAACACGACGATCCCGACGGAACGAAACGAGATCTTCACGACTTCCGTCGATAACCAGAACTTCGTGCCGATCCACATCCTCCAGGGCGAGCGTCCGATGGCGGCGGACAACCGTTCCCTCGCGCGCTTCGAGCTGACGGGCATTCCGCCGGCACCGCGCGGCGTTCCGAAGATCAGCGTCACGTTCCGCATCGACGCGAACGGCGTCGTGAGCATCGACGCGAAGGATCTCGGCTCGGGCCGCAGCCAGCAGATGAACATCACGCCGACGAGCGGTCTGTCGAAGGACGAAATCGACCGCATCGTCACGGAAGGCGAACGCCATCAAGCAGCGGACGCCGTGCGTAAGGAGCTCGCGGAGGTTCGCAACCAGGCGGAGACGCTGCTCTACACGACGGAAGCCGCGCTCGAGGGTTATCAGGACCTCGTCGACGGCGAGATGATCGAGCGCACGAAAGACAGCTGCAAACGGCTGCGCGAGCTCATCGAGCAGCAGGGCGATTTGACGGCGATTCGCTCGCAATATCAGGACCTCGAAGCGCTCACGTTCAAGATCGCCGAGTCTCTGTACGGCACCGGTTAAATCGCTAGAGTCCCCGCCGTGAGCGCGGGCACGAGCTTCGAGCGCAACGAGAGCGTCGTCCGCCGACGATCCATCGGGCTCTTTGGCCTCTACGTCGCGTACGCGGTTTCGGCGATCGTACCCGTCGTTCTGCTCATCACGTCGAAGCTGCCGATGGGCGTCGGCCCCGCGGGGTTGGTCGCGTACGTCGCTGGGTTGCTCGGGCTCGCCTGGCTCTGGCAAAAGACGTGGGTTCGCTCGCACGGGCGGGTCACGGCGGATAGACGTGGCGTGTACGTGAATGGGAAATGCGTCGCGAAGCGCGAAGGGATGCGACACGCGTATGTCGTCACGAGCGACGCGAAGACCTACCTACGTCTCGTGCGCGGCGGTGCGCATCCGCCCATCGACGTCGAGGTCAATGATGACGCCGAGGCGCAGCGGCTCCTCGCGGCGCTGCGCTTCGATGCGCAGAGCTCGGTCGCCGAATATCGATTTTTCGAAGGGACGCCCCGGAGCGATCGCCGAAAGCTCGCCATCGTGGGCGTTGCCTTTTTGGTGACGATTTCTTGCGCCCTTGGGCTCTTCTTCAAGAGCGTGACGGCCTCGAACGAGCTCATCGTCCGCCTCGGCGGGGTCATCATGTACCTGCTCTCGTCGTTTGGCGCAGCGGTCGCGATGCAGTCGCGCGAGATGAAGGTCTCCGTCGGCGCGGACGGCATTCGCATTCGGCAGCTCGCGCGAGGAACGCGCTTCATTCCTTTTCGCGAGCTCGCCAGCGCTTCGCTCACGGACAAGACGGTCACGCTGAAGCTCGCGGACGGCACCGACGTGCAGTTTCATCACCTCGCCGAGGGGCGCTCTGATCTCGGGTACGACCGCGAGCGCGAAGGCGCGGGGCTCGTGGCGCGTATCGAGCAAGCGCTCGCGGCGTATCGCGCGGCGCCCGCGGCGGCCGCCAACGCGCTGAAACGCGGCGGTCGCACGCCGAGCAAATGGATGGATGATGCACGCAAAATGCGTGAAGAAGCCGCGAATTATCGCATCGCGGTGATGCCCGACGAAGAGCTGTGGCGCATCGTCGAAGATGCGTCGGCGTCCGCCACGGAGCGCGCCGGTGCCGCGCTCGCCTTGCGCCATCACATCGATGACCACGGGCGCAAGCGCTTGCGCCTCGCGGCGGAGGCGTGCGCCGAGAATCAGCTACGGATCGCACTCGAGACGGCGACGGAAGAAGACGACGCCGCGCTCACGCTCGCGCTCGAACCGCTCGCGGACGCGCCCGCGCGTCGAATGTCACGCTGAGAACCACGGACGCGGGGGGCGGCCGCGAGAGACCAGAACGCGGCGAGAAAAGGTCCGCCGCCGGCTGACGGTACGGCGAGGACGAAATTCGGCCCTCGTAGCGTCAACCGGGATGGAACCCTGGTGGCCCCTTCCCGAAACCACGACCGGACGGCGAGCATTTCGCGTGCCGCATCCCGCGCGTAGGATGCCCGCGTGAGCATTCGCACGCGTCACACGTCGATCTTCGCCATTCTTCTGTTCGGGTCGTTCGCCGCGATCTGGGCCTGCATGTTCGTGGCGTCGAAGACGCACGTACCGGACAGCATCCCCAAGCTGTTCTCGTTTGCGCCTTGGGCGGCCTATCTCGCCGGCGCGCTCTGGCTCGCCAAGCTTTACGAGCGCACGTGGAAGACGATCGAAGGCAGCGTGCACGCCGACGAGCACGGGATCTACGTGAACGGCCGCCTCACGCTCACGCGCCGCGCGATTCGCCATGGACATCCGATGAAGGATGGCGAGCGGACGTACCTTCGCCTGCACCGCCGTGCACCATTCGCCGCGCCGTACGACATCGAGGTCGAAGACGAGGCCGAAGCGCGCCGCCTCCTCGCCGCGCTTCGCTTCGACGCGCAGACCTCGGTGTCCGAGTTCGAGCTGCGCTGGGGCGCCGGGACCAGAGCGCAGGTGTTGCGCTGGGTCAAAGTGGCGACGGGTATCGTCGCGTTCGTGGCGCCAATTCTTCTGATGCGACGCATCGGAGAGAACGTCGCGATTCCGCTCTGGTTCGCGAGCTGCCTTCTCATCTCGTATTTCCTCTCGGGAAACGTGGTTCAGCTCGCGGTGGGTGCCGACGGGCTCACGTTGCGGCCCACGTTCAAGCGCCAACGCTTCGTGCCGTATGCCGACATCGAAGACGTGCGCGTCGAGAAGGAAGCGCTGTATCTGACGCTCGCGGATGGCTCGGTCGTTCCGCTTCGCACGAGCACCGCGGAGGACGCGGTGACCGTCGAGCAGCGTATTCGCGAGGCGCTTTCCTTGCATCGTGCACGCAATGTGAATGCGGCCGCGGCCGTGAATCGGGGTGGGCGCACGACGTCGGAATGGCTCGCGGCGACGAAGGATCGCCGTGCGACGTATCGCGAAGCGACGGTGCCTGACGAGGAGCTGTGGAACATCATCGAAGATGCGGCGGCTTCTCCGACGGAGCGCGCGGGCGCCGCGCTCTCCCTTCGGGCGGAGCTCGATGACGAAGGACGGAATCGGCTCCGCGTCGCGGCGGGCGCGTGCGCGGAGAAGAAGCTGCGCGTGGCGTTGGAATCGGTAGCGCGCAACGCGGATGAAGACGTCCTCGAAGACGTGCTCGAGCCGCTCGAAGATCGCCGCGTCAAGAAGCTTTCGCGATCGTAACCACGACCGATTTCGAGGTCGGCGTTCGGCTCTCGTCGGCGAAGCTCTCGAGCGGCACGAGCGGATTCGTCTCGGGGTAATAGCCCGCGACGTTGCCGCGCGGGATGTCGTACGGAATGGCGGTAAAGCTCTCGAGCGTGCGGGTCGTGCCTTCGTAGTGACTCGTGATGCGGATGGTGTCTTCCGCGACGAGGCCTCGGGCGTCCATGTCTTCTCGATTCATGAAGATGACATTGCGACGGCCGTAGACGCCGCGATAGCGATCGTCTTCGCCGTAAATCGTGGTGTTGAATTGATCGTGACTGCGCATCGTCATGAGGATCAATTCGTCGGACGCGAGATGACGGCGCACGAGCGGGACGACGGAGAGGACCGCTTTCGCGTTGGGTGTGTCGAATTCGCGAATGCGTGCGCCGTTCGGGAGGAGGAAGCCGTCGCCTTCGCGCACGCGCGCGTTGAAGTCTTCACAGCCGTCGACGACGCGCGCGATGAGGTCACGAATGCGATCGTAGTCTTCGGTGAGCCATTCCCAGTCGATGGCTTCGGTGTTGCCGATGGTCGCTTTCGCCATTCCCGCGACGATGGCGCATTCGCTTTGGAGCGATTTATCCGCGGGCTCGAGCGTGCCCGCGCTGAGGTGGACCTTGCTCATCGAGTCTTCGACGGTCACGGACTGCGGACCATTTTTGCGGATATCGCGCTCCGAACGCGCGAGGCACGGAAGGATCACGCTGATGTCGCCCGCCGCGAGATGCGTGCGATTGAGCTTCGTGGCGACGTGCACCGTGAGCTTCGCCTTCGCGAGCGCGCGCTCGACGCGATCGCTGTCGCTCATCGCGCGCGCGTAGTTGCCGCCGAGCGCGATGAACGCGCGGGCGCGGCCGTCTTCCAGCGCTTGCGCGGCGGCGACGGCGTCGAAGCCGTGCTGGCGCGGTGAGGTGATGCCCGTCGCGGCGTCGAGCTTGGCGAGGAACGCCTCGGGCATTTTTTCGAAGATGCCCATCGTGCGATCGCCTTGGACGTTGGAATGGCCGCGCACGGGGCACACGCCGGCCCCTGGTTTGCCGATATTTCCGCGCAAAAGCAGCAGATCCACGATCGCGCGCACGTTGTCGACACCGTGCTTGTGCTGCGTGATGCCCATCGCCCAGCACGCGATGACGCGATCGCATTTCACGTAGAGGTCGGCGATTTCGACGATGGCATCGCGGGAGAGACCGCTCTCTTCGAGGATGTCGGACCACTCCGTGGCTTCGAGGTCACGAAGCAGCTCGTCGAGCCCTTCCGTGTATTTTGCAAGAAACTCGTGATCGAGGGCATCGCGTGCGACGACCTCCTTCATGACGCCTTTGAGGAGCGCGACGTCACCGCCGATCTTCACCTGCGCGTAATGCGACGCGATGCGCTCGCCGAAGCCGAGCATGCCGCGCACGGTTTGAGGATGGCCGAAGGAGATGAGGCCGACTTCCTTCAGCGGATTGATCGCGACGATCGCGGCGCCGCGCTCACGGGCGGCGGCGAGCGTGGAGAGCATGCGCGGGTGATTCGTGCCGGGATTTTGGCCGAGGATCAGGATGAGATCGCACTGCTCGAAGTCGTCGAGCTGCACCGTGCCTTTGCCGACGCCGATCGTGGTGCCGAGGCCGACGCCGCTCGACTCGTGGCACATGTTGCTGCAGTCGGGCAGGTTGTTCGTGCCGAAGCTGCGCGCGAAGAGCTGATAGAGGAACGCGGCTTCGTTGCTGGCGCGGCCGGAGGTGTAGAGGACGAGCTCGTTGGGATTCGCGAGTGCCCCGAGTGATTTCGCGATGAGGGCGTAGGCTTCGTCGTAGGTCGTGGCTTCGTAGTGGGTGCCGCCTTTTTTCTTCACGAGCGGCGTGACGAGGCGGCCTTGTTGCTCGAGCCAGTGGTCGGTCTTGGTCGCGAGGTCTTCGAGCGAGTGCTTGGCGAAGAAGTCGGCGTCGGCGCGGCGCGTGTCGGCTTCGTGCGCGGTGGCGCGCGCGCCGTTTTCGCAGAACTCGGTGATGGAGCGATGGTGCGGCTCGGGCCACGCGCAGCTCGGGCAGTCGAAGCCTTTCACCTGATTGAGGTGGAGCATCGCCTTCGTGCCGCGCACGAGGCCGGAGGTCGACTGCGCGTACTTCACGACGTGCCAGACGCCGGGAAAGCCGGCCGCCGGCTTCTCGTACGTCGGGACTTTGTCGGGGACGGCGAGCGGGTCTTTGGGCACCGACCCTGATCCTAGATCACGCGGTCGGAACCGGCGTAAATCACGGCGCGTTCGTGGCGGACGAAGCCGGCCAGGACGAGATTTCCTTCGTTGGCGAGGTCGACGGCGAGGGAGGACGGGGCGGAGACGGACGCGACCGCGTCGATGCCCGCAGCCAGCGCTTTTTGCACGATCTCGAAGCTCGAGCGGCCGCTCACGACGAGGAGTCGCCGCCGCGCGCCGAGCGTGCCGGCGAGGAGCTGTGAGCCGATGACCTTGTCGACGGCGTTGTGGCGACCGACGTCTTCGAAGGTGGTGAGGACGGCACCGTCGAAATCCATGAGTGACGCCGCGTGAACGCCGCCGGTGCGATCGAAGAGTGGTTGGCGAGCGCGGAGGGCGGCGACAGCTTCGAGGATCACGTTGAGGCGCAGCGTCTCGCCCGACGATGACGCACGTTTCGGAATTCGCTCGAGCAGATCGTCGATGCTCTGCCGCCCGCAAACGCCGCAGGCGCTGGACGTGAGCGTTCCGCGGCGCACGCGTTCGCTCGCGGGGAGACGCGCAGTGGGGCCGAGGGTGACGGCGATGGTGTTCGCGTAGCCAGGGTCGCCGGGGCGGCCGCAGTGGGCGAGCGCGCTGACGTCGTCGCGCGATTGAATGATCCCTTCCGCCACGAGGAAGCCGAGCACGAGCTCGCGGTCGTGGCCGGGGGTGCGCATGGTGATGGCGAGCGTGTCGTCGTCGACGCGAATGTCGAGGGGCTCTTCGAGAGCGAGGGCGTCTTCGGCTGTAGTTCGCTGAGCTGGACCACGTTGGTCAGCGGAGAGCCGTTCGACGGAAACCATGCGCGCGTTCACGGAGTGATCGTACGATCGACGGCGTGACGATCGCGGGCATCTTCATCGGCGGCGCCGCGACGCGGTTCGGGGGGATCGCGAAGGGCTTGCTGGAAGCGCCGAACGGCGGTGGTCGGGTCATCGAATGTCTGTTGAAGTTGTTGACAGAAATTCACGCCACCCCGGTTTTCGTGGGCCCGCATGAGGACCCGAGGTACGCCGAAATCGTTCGGATCCGAACAATCCACGACCGGCCGAGCGCGCAAACGTTGGGCCCGCTCGGCGGTCTGCTTGGGCTCTATGACCACGCGGGCGACGAGCGCGTCCTGGTCCTCGCGTGCGACATGCCATTCGTGACGAAGGCGACACTCGAGCGCTTGATGGCGTGCGACGCCCCGCTCGCGGCCGCCAAACGCGAGGGCCGCTGGGAGCCGTTCCTATCCGTGCATGATCCACGCATCATGAAGCCGCGCGCAGAGGCGCAAGCCGCGGCGGGCAAGCTCTCGCTCCAGGCGCTCTTCGACAGCGTGGCCGAGGCGGTCGAAGTCCCCATCGACGCTCACGAGCTCGACGACTGGGACTCCCCCGAAGACGTGGCGCGCACGACGACCTAGCGAACGCGAGCCGCTTCGATGCGCTTCGCCACGCGCGCGAACACGGGCGCCGCGGCGCTCGGGCCACTTCCGTCGTGCTGGGGATCGACGAGCCCTACGAGCGTGACCAGGCGCGGCTCACGGTCGAGCACGGTGCCGACGAAGCTCGCGTAGACGTGCCCGTTTTCATCTTCGGACGTCCCGGTCTTGCCGGCGACCCTCAGCCCTTCCACGCGCGCCGATTTTCCTGTGCCGATGTCGCTTGCGACCGCGCTCTCCAGAAATAGCAAGACGGTGCGGACCGTCGCGGAGCTGAGCACGCGCTCCGGATGGGCGGCCGCCGCACGTGACGCAGCCGGCGTGTTGTAGAAGCCATCGTTGGCGAGCGCAGCGTAAGCAGCAGCGACCTGCAGCGGTGTCGCTACCGTCGACTCTCCAATCGCGAAGAGCATGCGATCACGTGGGCTCATGAGCGGTGCGACTTCCGCGGTCTCACCGAGGTGAAGCAACTTCAGGGACTGCTCGAGCTTGCCGAAGCCAAGCGCATCGTAGACGCGCGACGTTCCTACATTGGACGAAGTCGCGAGAACGTCGCCGAGCGAGAGTTTGCCGTGGGGTGTTGGATCGTGAAGCTCCGAGCCATCGTAAATCCGGGTGGAGCAGTCGATCACGGCGTCGGCGGTGACGGCCTCGTTCTCGAGCGCCGCGGCAATCGTAAATGTCTTGAGGGTCGAGCCCGTTCGATACTTTTCCTGCCACGCCAAGCGCGAATCGCTCTTTCCATGAACGCGGCCTTCGGAAGAGAGCACGTAACCCGTGCCGGCATCGATGATGACGATGACGCCCGCGGACGGTTCCCAATCCGCCATGGCGTGATCGAGCTCTTCGCTCGCGATGCGTCGGGCCTCGGACTCGAATGCTGCGCGAACCGCCTCATGCTTCGCGGGACCGATCGCCGTCGGTCGTGAGGAGCAACCCGTCGCGAAGCTCGAGGCGCCGACGACGGTAGCGATGGTGGCGAAGAGGAAGCGCATCTTCGACGGCAAACGCTCACGTCATCGGCAAGTATGGCTGATCGGCAGTGAGAGGCTTCTTTCGCTGGCGCTGGCGCTGGCGAAAGCGAATCGCGCGAGCGACATATTCGCGGCCGAATACCTGCTCGGCGGCAAGACGATTATGAGCCCGGCACAAGAGGCGAAGGTTGGCGACCTCGTTCGTGCCGCCGAAAGCGCGTGGATGACGATGGTCGATCTCGAGGAAGTCGCGGGATGCGCAACGCTCGCCGTCCGAGGAGACGAAGGCGCACTGCTCCTGGTCACGTTGCACGACTTCGCGGCGGGCCGAGGCGCTGACCCCCTTCACGGCTTGGCTCGCCGGTGCCTTCGGCCGCTCCGTCGCCGCCAGCTTCTGCTTTTCGAGCTCAGCGATCAGCAAATCCATCGCGCGCTCGACCACGACCGCAAGATCGCCATCGACGTTGCGATGGCGCATCAATGACTGCGCGCGTTCGAGCTTCTTGCGAAGCGCGTTCGAGGCGGTGAATTGCACGCGATGACGCGTCTCGGAGAGAGGAGCCAGCTGCGCGCGGGGCTCGGCGACCGCTCGCGTGGGCGTGAGCATGGGCGTGGGCGTGGGCGTGGGCGTGGGCATAGGCAGGGAGGCCGACGGCGTGCGCGTGGCGGCCGGCTTCCCCTCGGGCAACTTGCGGATGAGCGCTCGGACATCGGGCTTCGGCGCGAGCGTTGCCACGAGCTGCTCCACCTCGCGTTTGGTTTTGCCAGCGGTTTGTCTGAGGAGCTCATTCACGTTTGCGCGCGTGAAGAGGTCGCGCAAGAGCACGACGTTCGTGAGATGAACGCGTCGCGTGCGCAGCGCCTCGAGGACCTCGGGGAACTCTTTCGCGAGTCGGGCGGCGGCGATACGCCGATACGCTTCTCCCTCGCTCATGTTGAGCCGTCGAACGCAGAATTCGAACATCGATGAGCATGCGAGCTCGAGATGCACCTGCCGGGCCTCGACCTCCATGAGCATCGTGATGACTCGCGCAACGAGCGCGCTCTCATCACGTCCCGCCGCCTTCAATGCTTCCACGAGCTCGTCGTTCGACATCGGTTTCTCGTGCATGCGCGTTTTGTAGCACGCGATTTCCCGACCTCCAGAATCGCGGCGAGCCTCATTTTTGCGCGCTTTTCGCGATCAAAGTCGGCCCACGCGCGCGACGCCATCTCGGTGCAACGTCGTGACCGCACACGCGACATTTCGATTCGAGTCGCGACTGGCCGCGCGGCGACCCTCACGACGCGTCAAGCGAATCGACACGCGCGATGTCGATTTTTCCCGGCGCGCACTGGCGTGCTGGCGCGCTGTTCAGAGAACGGTGGCAACCCGTGCGTCCCGCAGCTACCGCATGCGGCGGTCGCGGAGCGCACATCGCAACGTGGAGACTCCGACGCAGCACGTCTCTGCGCTGGCGCTCGCGAGGAACCGCGTTCGCGACGAGTTAATGGCTCGCCGCGCGGACGATGCCCATGCGGACCATGTCGTAGTACTGGCCGTTGACGCAGTATTCGTCGCGGAGGACGCCTTCGAATTCGAAGCCGGCGCGGAGGTACATTGCTTGCGCCTTCAGGTTGCTGCGGCGGACGATGAGCCACAGCTTGTGCAGGTCGAGCTCGCTGAAGGCGCGCTCGATGAGAAGCTTCAGCATCTCCGCGCCTCGGCCGCCGTGCTGCATCGACTTCTGCACGACGAGGAACACGCGGCCGTTGCGCGCTGGCCAATAGATTTGGTTCACCGAGCACTGGCCGACATACGCGTCCGCGTCGCCGTCGCCTTCGCCGCTACCGTCGAACACCGAGAAGAGGCGATCGTTTTTTGACGCGAGCATGTGCTCGAGATACCGACGCTCCTCCTCCTCCGTGATTTGCGTCTGGCGAAGCGCGAAGTACTGCATCACTTCGCGGTCGTTCACCCACGACATGATGTGAGGAAGATCGGCGATGGTGGTGGGTCGAAGCGTCAGCGCCACGACCCGAGCTTACTCACTTGCGCATGCCCATCGCAGCGTCGTTGATGTTGATCGAGTCATCCTGGCGCGGCGGGGCGCGGCGGGCGCCGTGGCCGTCCAAAACGCGCGCGACTTGCGTGTTTCCATTGCGTTCCGCGGCGTCGAGCGCGGTTTCGTCGAGCACACGCTCATTGACTCGCGCACCCGCGTTCACGATCGCCTTCACCACGCGCACATCGCCCGACTCCGCCGCGGCGAACAGCGGCGGGCGGCCGTCCGGCAGACGGCGATTCACATTGGCGCCGCGCGACACGAGCAACTCGACGATGCGCTCCACCTCACCCGATTGCGCCGTGGCCGCGTCGATCGCGACGCCCAGCGCGCAGCGGCCGTCCTTGTAGTGGTAGTCCGCCGGCGCACCCGCATCGAGCATCAGACGCACGAGCGCCACGTCTTGCTTCTCGACCGCATCGACCAGCGGCGCGATCGCGTCGTTCTCACCATCGTGATACGTCCACGCCACGCCTCGCGCCGTGAGACGTCGCATCAGCGCGGCATCGTTCTCGCCATCGAGATGCGCGAGCGCCGTGGCGGTAGCGTTGGGCGCGAGCTTGCCGGAAAGGAGCGTGTCGAGCAGCTTCGTGCGCGTCTCGCCTTCGCCGAGATCGATGACCGAGCCGATCGCTTCGCCCGAAACATCGGGATGCTTTGCGAGCAGGAGCTTCGTGATCGGAAGACACGCATCCGCGTTGTCGCTGCACTTGCCGAGCGACGCCCCGAGCGGATCGCCCTCGTTCGGATCCGCGCCCGCCGCGAGAAGCTTCTCGACGACCAGGCGGCGATTCTCTTCCGACGCCACGCCCGAGTTGATCGCGTCGACCAGCGGCGTCGATCCGTCCGTCGGACGCGCCGCCTTCTTGTCCTTCGCGAGAATGCGGCCGACCGCGTTCGGCGCGCCCGCCGTCACCGCGGCTTCGAGCTCCGCTTCCGTCGCGCCGCGATCGAAGAGCAGCTTCACGACGTCCGGATGCGCATCCGCTTGGAGAAGCGGCGCATCGACTTCGAGCTCGCCCGCATGAACATCCGCGCCCTTGTCGAGGACCCACTTCACGACGTCCCGCTTGCCGTCCGCAGCGGCGGCCTTCAGCGCGACATCGAGCGAGGATTCATCCGTGTAGGTTGCATCCATCGCTTTGAGATCGCCTTCGTGCAGCGCCGCCGAGAACGCCGCCGTGAGATGCGGGGCGGTGATGGTCGGCGGCACGATGACCTTCGGCGCGACCGGCGGCGGAGGCGGCGGCGGCGGAACATAACGCACTTGCGGGATCGGCTTCGGGGTCGGACGCGCCGCGTGCGTCACGACCTTCGAAACGATGCAGACTGCACTCACCGAAGCGATGATCGCCGCACCGAGTTGAACGCGATGCTTCAGGCGAGAAGTGACTTGCCGCATGGGAATAGTCTGACGGTTCGCGGCGTAAACCGGTCTACCTCATTAAAAATGAGTGGGCGTCTCTCTTACCAACGTCAGGGGCTTCGCCCCCGACACCCCCACCCCGCACCAGAGCCCTCGAAGACTCGGGCTCCTTTCTTGGCGCGGGGCCCCAGATTCTGGGCAGGCGCTAGTCGAGCCCACCCGCACCAGAGCCCTCGAAGACTCGGGCTCCTTTGTCGGCGCGGGGCCCCAGATTCCGGGCGGTAGGCGGTAGTCGAGCCCTCGAAGGGCTCCTTTGTTGGCGCGGGGCCCCCAGATTTCGGGCGGTTAGCGGTTAGTCGAGGGTGTCGTCGCCATCGACGAGCGAGCTGTCCGGCGGGGGGGAAATCACCGAGGAAGGCGCCTTGCTCTCCGCCGGTGCCATCAGCTTTCGCACGAGATCTGCACGGTTCGCGACTCCGAGCTTCTGGTAAAGGCGCCGGACGTAGGTGCGGACGGTGTTCTCCGAGAGGCCGGAAATCGCGGCCACGTTCACACCGCTGTAACCAGCGACCAAAAGACGGGCGATTTCGCGCTCACGCTTCGAAAGTCCCTCGATCGGCGCCGCCTTGTCTTGCGGCTCGACGCGGAGGATGGCGCACTTGGCGTTGTTGAAGACGGGATCGCCTTCGATCTTCGCCACCGCCACGACCGCGCCGGCCGGAAGACGCGGCGGCGTCGGCAACGCCTCCTGCTTCGCCTTCGCCTGAAGCGACTGCTCCGCCGCGTCGACGATGTGATCCTCGAACGGGCTCACGTCCGCTTCCCACTCGATGCCGCGATCGCGATTGGCGGCCCACACGACCTTCTTCTTTTCGCGATCGACGACGAAGAGCGAGCCGCTCACTTTGCTGAAGGCACGGAGCGCGACCGCCTCGCGCGAGAGCTCATCGTACGCGATCTGCGAGCGCGCGCCGGCGGCGAGGAAGGGTCCGAGCGTCTCGAGCTTGTCGACATCCGCTTGGGTGAACTCGCCTTCGGCTTCTTTGCGCTCGAGGCCCGCGAGCCCAAAGAGCACGCCACCCTCGTGCATGAAGAAGAGAAGGGCATGCGCCATGTCTTTCCCGTCACCCGCGAGATGGGCCGCAAACCACGGGAGCTTCTTGCGCTCCTCATCGGGGTAGAGCTCGTTCGCGAGGTAGACGCGGCGCGTCGTTTCCACCACGCTCTTCGTCTCGAAGCCGAACGCCTGAGTTAGACGAACGCCGGGCTCGAGCGCGACGGGGCGAAGGACGCCATCCACGATGCGCGAGGAATCTGCGCAGGCGCGTGCATCTTCGGTCCCGAAACAGATGAATGCGCCCGACGCTGGAACGAGCTGACGCATGGCGTCCATGACGCGTCGCCGGAAGCTGGTTCGCGTTCCGTGTTGTACGACCGACAGTCTGGCGGCATCGAGCCCGGCGAGTTCCATGGCATACTCTACCCATGTCCGACTTCGCCACGGAAGGCGATCGCGCGTCCAACCTCGTTTACGACTGGAACGAGGTGAATCGGAAGGGCCGCATTTTGCCGGCAAACTACTCGTTCTTCGACGAGACCCTCCGGGACGGCCTCCAAAACCCCTCCGTCGTGGACCCCGGAATCGAGCAGAAGCTCAAGATCCTCCACCTGATGGAAGACCTGGGAATTCACTGCGCGGACGTGGGTCTGCCCGGGTCGAGCAAACGCGCCTTCGAGGACGTCCTTCGCATCTGCAAGGAAGTCGTCGACTGCAAGATGAACATCAAGATCGCATGTGCTGGCCGCACGGTGGTCTCGGACATCACCCCGATGATCGAGGTCTCCCAGCGCGCGGGTATCCCGGTCGAGGTATACGCGTTCATTGGCTCGAGCCCCATCCGCCAATACGCGGAGGACTGGGACGTGAACCTGATCGCGAAGCGCAGCGCCGACGCGATCGACGTGGCGGTGAAGGCGGGCCTGCCCGTCGCGTACGTCACGGAAGACACGACGCGCTCGCGGCCCGAGGTGCTCACCACGCTCTTCCGCACCGCTATCGAGCACGGCGCGACGCGCCTCTGTTTGTCGGACACGGTCGGCCACGCAACGCCCGACGGCGTGAAGAACCTCATTCGCTTCACGAAAAACGTCATCGCCGGCACCGGCGCGAAGATCGGGATCGACTGGCACGGCCACAATGATCGCGGGCTCGCCCTCGACAACGCGATCTACGCGTTCGAGCACGGCGCCGATCGCGTCCACGCGACGGGCCTCGGTATTGGCGAGCGCGTCGGCAACGCGCAGATGGAGCTCTTGCTCCTCAACTTGAAGCTGCTCGGCCAGCTCGATCAGGATCTGACGAAGCTCGGCGACTACTGCACGACGATCGCGAAGGCGGTCAGCTGGAACGTGCCGATCAATTATCCGCTCATGGGCCGCGACGCCTTCCGCACCGCCACCGGCGTGCACGCCGCGGCCATCATCAAGTCGATGGCGAAGGGCGACACGTGGCTCGCGGACCGCATTTACAGCGGCGTCCCCGCGGGCATGATCGGCCGCCAGCAGGAGATCTGCATCGGCTTCATGAGCGGCGCGTCGAACGTGAACTACTGGCTCTCGCAGCGCAACATCGCGAGCGACGAGACGCTGGTGTCCGAGATCCTCAAGCAAGCGAAAGCGCAGGATCACATCATGACGGAGGAAGAGATCCTCGCCGTCGTGCACCGCGTGCGCCCCGACGCTCCGGAAGAGCGCAAGAGCGCCACGCACCTCTTCTAGATCAACGCGTGCAGCACACCGTGGTGGGCGTCGTGGGCGTGGCGGCGCCCTTCGGCTTCGACTCGGGCTCGCACGCGCCGGGTTTGATCACGGCCGGGAAGATGCCTCCCGCCTTCTTCGTCTCGTAGCAGCCGCCGTCGGTTTCGACGATCTTGATGCCGGCCACGCAGGTGGTGGCGTCATCGGCGGTTTGTACGTCACCCGAGCAACTTCCGCCCGTGGCGCTCTTGCAGGAACACTCGCAGTCGCGATCGTCGCGTACAGCTGCATAATACACGCGCTTTCGCGGATAAATGGGCGGGCACTCGTCCTCGCCGGTCTTCGCGATGCAGTAGGTATTGGTCGCGAAGGGCAAGCTCGTGGTAGGCGTCGAGGTTCGGTCCGCAGCACAGCCCGCGTCGCTCGGAGCGATCGGGGCGCAGAGACGTGCCTGGCTGCTCCACGCGGTCGGCGCGGTGGTCTTGTCGATCTGCTTCGCTTGGCACGTGCCAGGCTTGTAGGTCATCGCTGCCTTCGCGCCACCGCAGGAGGCGGGCAGTGCGGTGCACTTCGGCCCCACCACCGCTTCGCTTCCCGAAACGCACGGCGTTAGGCACGTTTTGTCGTTGAAAAACGTCAATTTTGCGGTGCACGAGCTGCCGGCCTCCGGTCCGCACTCGCACTTGCAGCTCGCATCCGGCGCGACGAGGTTCGCGTTGCCGTCGAAGGCCGTGTCCGTGCGATATCCAGGAGGACACGCCGGTGGCGTGGGCGGTGGGGAACCGCTTCCTTCGAAGACGATGAGCGGACCTTGCCAATCGCCAGGCGGCTTCGGCACGCAGGTCCGCGTGGGGTCGAGAGAAGAGACAGGCGTGTCCACGACGGCACCGCCCTCTGCGGTACCCGCGTCGGGCACTTTGTTTTCGCTCGTTTCATAGGAGCTACACGCCACCGCGCCTTGCAGGCATGTGATCGCCGCGAGCTGGAAACGCCGCATCTTCCGATGCTAGCGCTTGATGATGTAGATCACGTTCGCGTTCTTGGGGCGCGTCTCGCTGCCGCCGGCGACGCTCGAGCCGAAGTCTTGGTTGCCGCTCGGGATGCCCACCGCGGCCGCGCCCGGATCGAGGCTGACGACGGCCAGGCCGAACGCGGTGGTCGTGTGCGCGTGCGCGAGGAACATCTCCCCTTCGATCGAGCCGACGGCATTGCCCGTGTTGCCGCCCGGCTTCGCGGCGACGCGCGCGGCCTTGTCTGGATCGCGCCCCGCGGTGCCGTCGACCCCACGAAGAAAGAGGCCGCGCAGATCTGGAAGGTTGAAGTGGTTCTCGTCCTCCGCGCCCCAGCTCGTGCCGATCGCGGTGAACAGCGTGGGCTCCGCGACGCGGCCGAGCGAGACGCCGTCGCACGTGACCCAGCCCTCGGGCACGTTCGGGCCCCCGAACGCGACGATGGTTCCCGCCGGCACCGCCGGGACCGCGTTCGCCTTTTCGAGCGCGTCGATGCGATTCGACAGCGACGCGAACGACGCGTTCATCTTCGATGCGGAAAGCGTCTCACCAGGCGCAAACGACGGCGGCTCCGCGTGGAGCACGTGCACCGTCCCGAGCAGCATCGCAGTAGCAACCGCACTCATCACACCGGTGCGGAGCTGGCCCCTGAGGTTGACTCTTCTCACGGACCAAATGTGCACGACGGCGGATCGAAATGCGATGCGTCATTATCGAACACGCACGGCTGCGGGGCGACCGGCGCTGGGTCTTGGCCAACGACACTGATTCCGCAACTCGCTACGAGACACGCCACCATCGCGAGCAGAGCTGCCCGCACGAGAAACCTCACTCGCAGGCGTTTCCGGTCGGCAGGCACTGACGGCTCGAGCCGAGCTGCGAGCACAGGAAGCCATCCGGGCAGTCCTTCGTCGTCGAGCACGCCGCACCACAGAAGCCGCGGCCCGGCGGGGCGCCGCCGTCGGTGCCCGCATCACGCGGCGGACCGCCACGAAGGATGCATAGTGCACCCGATTCGCAATCCGAGTTCGACACGCACGACGTGCAGAGGACGCCCGTTCCGCCCGTGCCGGCGTCGGTGGCGACGGGAGGCGCCGCTGCATCGCTCGGTGGAGTGACGACGGTGGCATCGATATCCGGCGCCGAGCCCGATGAGCTCGACCCAGAGGGATAACGACGATGCCCATCACGGCACTCGTCCCAGCACTGATTCCAGCACGTCGGGTAGCAGCTGTAATAATCGCAGGTGTAATCGCAGACCTGATTGCACTGCGTATCGACGTAATCGCAATCGCGGTAGCGATCGTTCGGGTCATCGCAGCTCGCGGCCGCGACGATCACGCCCGCAACCGCGGCGAGAGACAAAGCGACCTTTCCGACATGCGCAAAAGCCATATCGAGAGGATTGCGCGGTCTGCCGCTTCAATCAAGAGACGGAATGTGCCGTTTTGGTTCGGCGGCGGGCCAGAAAAGGCGGGGACAAGTGCGGGAGTCCACGCCTGCGACCGCGCCGCCCAAAACGGTCGAGGTCAGAGGCCCAACCACGCCGCCGGCGGCATCGTTTGGGTCGCATGGCGGATCTCGAAGTAGAGCATCGGACCTCTACCTTCATCACCGACCGTGCCCAGACGCTCGCCCGCGGAGACCTCATCACCGACCTTCACGTCGATCGCGGCGAGATTCCCACTCACCGTGTAGTAGTGCTCGCCGTGATCGACGATCACGAGGCGGCCATACGGACCATAACGATCCGCAAAGGCCACGCGGCCACCGAAGACCGCACGCACCGGCTGATTCATCTGGCTCTTGATCTCGAGACCCGGACCATCCGTGCCCTCGCGCTTCGCGGGACGAACTTCCGAACGCCCGGCCAACGGAAAGAGCAGACGGCCCTTCGACGAAGCGAAGCCGCCCACCGCCGTCGGCGGCGCCGCGCCATTCGCTCCGTAGACCGCGACGTATTCGGCGCCTCCGCCCGATGTGCTGAACGCGCGATCGAACGCCTGCTGGCGCCTCGACTCGTCTTCCATCGCGAGGCGCGCCGCATCCATCGCCGTGCGCTGGCTCGAGAGCGCAACGCGATCGCGCGCGATGCGCTCGAGGCCATGCGACAGCGCTACTCCGCGCTCGCGAAGCTTCTTTTCCGCGCCCAAATCATTCGCGAGCGCCCGGCGCGCGCGTTCCACGCGAAGCGCATGCGACACGAGCTCGTTGAATCCGCCACCCACCGCGAGCATGCCCGCGCGCGTAAGCTTGTAGAATGCACGTCCGCGGAGCAGCGAACGCGCATGCGCCTCGCCGATGCGCCCGGAGAGCTCCGAGAGCTCGCGCTTCGACACATCTTCTTCCGCGTCGAGATCGGCAATGCGCCGGTCCAAAGCCGCCAGCGCGAGCGCGGTCGATTGCGGCTTCGCCGGCGGCGGCGCGGGAGGATCGGCGGCCAGCGCCGACCCCGCAACGAAGATGGCCGAAAGCGTGAGGAGAAGCTTACGCATGACTCAAACCGTCACGAGCCGACGAAGGCCGAGAAGCGCCGCGACCATGCCGAGCAGCATGCCCACCGCGACCATCCCGAGCACCACTTGCCACGGCAGGAACGAAGGCTCGATCCCCACGAGCCCCGAGAGCTCCGAATCCAGACGACCACGAACGACCAAGAACAGCGTTCCCAGCAGCGCAATCGCACCGGTCGCACCCAAAGCCCCTTGCGACATTCCCTCGACGAGGAACGGGCCCTTGATGAACCGATCCGTCGCGCCGACGAGCTTCAGCACTTCCACTTCCGTGCGACGACGCTGAAGCGCGAGGCGAATCGTGGAGCCGACCACCGCGAGCACCGATGCGAAGACGACCATCGCGAGGAGCGCCGCCGCCGCGACACCACCGCGAATGAGGCGACCAAGACGCTCCGTCCAAGCCTGATACGTCTCGACATCATCGACCGCCGGCAGCTGACGAAGCTTCGTCACGACCGCGTTGAGCTCGTCGTCCGTGACGTCGCTCTTCACTTCGATCTCGATGGAAGCCGGAAACGCTTCCACCGGCAGCGCCGCGAGCTCCGCCTTCGGACCGGCCTCTTTCGTACCGAAATCCGCGCGCGCCTGCGACGCGGAGACATAGCGAACGGAGGTGACGATCGGCACCGCCGTGAGCGCTTGCTTCAGTTGCTCGACATCCTGCGCCGCGGCATTGTCCTTCAAGTAAATCGACGCGCGACCCGCGTGGGCCCAGCGCTCTTCGATTGCGCGAAGGTTGGTGAGCACGAGCAGCGCCGCGCCGAGACACACGAACGCGACTGCGAGAGAAAACACGCTCAGCGCATGAAGCCGCCACTCGCGGAGCATTCCGCGTCGTGCACGTCGGGTCGTCCCAATCGATCCATCAAGCATTGGAGGTCCTCAGATAGGCAGCGACTGATTCGCGAAATGATCTTCTTCACCGCCGACGCCATTCGGAACGTCAACGGCCTTACCTTCGTCCAGCACAATCAAGCGCCGCGCCCGAACATCGAGCAGCGAACGATCATGCGTGGCAAACAGCACGGTCGTGCCGCCTTCGTGGATCTCTTCGAAGAGACCGAGCACGTCGAGCGCGAGCTGCGGATCGAGATTGCCCGTGGGCTCGTCCGCGAGAATGAGCGCGGGCTCGCCGACGATGGCGCGTGCCACCGCGACGCGCTGCTGCTCACCACCGGAGAGCACGCCCGCCGGATCGCCGCCGCGGCCTTGGAGACCGACGCGCTCGAGTGCTTCACCGACGCGCGAACGAATGAGGCGCGTCGGCAAACCAAGCACCTCGAGCGTGATCGCGACGTTCTCGAAGACGCTCCACGATTTCACGAGCTTGAAGTCTTGAAACACGACACCGATGTTGCGGCGGAGGAACGGAATCGACTGATCGCGCAAGCGAACGATGTCGCGCCCGAGGAAAAGGATGCGACCCTCGTCAGGCTTTTCCGAAGCGTAAAGAATGCGAAGGAGCGTGCTCTTGCCCGAACCGGACGGGCCCGTGATGAACACGAACTCCCCGCGCTCGATGATCAGGTTCATCCCGCGGAGAACGGGCGCGCCCGGGCGATAGGACTTGTAGACGTCCTCGAACATGAGAATCGGGCGATTCGCAGCATCTCGATTGAAACGCTCACTCCCGGCACGCAGCATCGGACGGAAGGGCCGCGAGAGCGATTCCTCCTCGGCGACAGCCTCTTCCTGTTTCTTCGCCCGACCACGAAGCATCATGCTTCCGTCGGTAACAGGGCGACTCCGACACCAGCAACTTTTCGGCCGAAATTGCCCGTTCCCGAATAGTCTGAAGATTCATTCGTCCAACGACGGATGGGAGGGATCTGCTCTTCATGTTGACCGCCAGCCGTGTCGGCCTCGTCGCTTTGTGTTTTCTCTCGGCTGCTTGCTCGTTCCAGGTCGGGAGCGGCGGCAACGCTGGAAACGCCCCTGCCCACCATCACCACCCGCCACCTCCCCCGCCCCGCCGTGGCGGCGCGCCCGCGCCACCTCCACCTACCCCGGCCACGCCCGCGCCGGTTCAGAACGCGGTCGCCCCGGCCCCCGCTCAGCCCGCGACCAACGTGAGCAAGGTGCAAAGCATCGCGTCGCGCCACCCGAAGCAGTGCGGCTTCGTGGAGGTCTCGCCGAACAATTGGGTGCATGTAGACTGCAAGCGTTACAACGCGTCCGCCAAAGCGGTGCCCCATCTCTCGGCGCGCAAGGCCCGCGTGGTTTATGCGCACAAGCAGCTCTTCCGCCCGGTGCATCACCTCGGCGTTCACCACACGACGAGCCCAGGCACGGGCGGCGCGGTCGTGAATCCGGGCGACAACAACGGCAATCAGAAGTCGGAAGCGTTTCCGTCGACCGTCGATCACCGCGCGCTCGGCCTGGAGAGCCCGGTGAAGAACCAGGGCGTCGTCGGCTCGTGCACCGCGCACTCACTCTCGAGCACGCTCGACAACGCCGCCATCCGCGCCGGACGCCTCAAGGCGGGTGACGCGAACGCGATGGCGTCTCCGCTCCACGTCTGGTCGCGCTACGGCCTCCCGGACATGGGCGCGGCGGCGGACGGAAACATTTCGCAGCCCGTCGGCGCGTACAACATCTGGCCGCAGAACGATCGCGAAGCCTGCAAAATCATGCAAAACAACGGGGATTACGCGTCGGAATGCGCGGAAGCCCTCGATGTCCAAGCGGGCTCGTGGCGCAGCGATCCGAACATCATGGCGAAGTTCAACAAGTCCCAGACGGAGGGTCAGTACAAGCTGGCCTCGATCGAAAGGATCGAGAAGACCTCGGGTAGCTGGAACAAAGAGGAGATCGTCGGCGCGCTCGCGAGCGGCGCGGACCTCTGGATCGCGATGAGCGTCGACATGTCCAAGTGGAACAACAAGGCGATGAACAACGCCGTCATCTCCGACTGGAGCGGAGAGTCGGGCGGACACGCGATCGTCATGTCGGGCTATCGCGATACGCCGAGCGGACGCCAATACATGATCCACAACTCGTGGGCCGACTCGTGGGGCGATCACGGCTACGCCTGGATCAACGAGGCGATGCTCGACAAATGGATGTATCATGCATATCGCGTCAAGATCACGAACGGCGTCCCGAAGGAGGAGCTGACGGACGACGACTGCGCGCCCGATGAGCTCGTCGACCTGGGAACCGGCCTCTGCGCCGTCATGTGCGGCAACGACGGGCGCCCGAACAACGGCTGCCACTGAGAGGGCAAGACATTTAGGGTTTCGGCAGCTCTCGGAGGCCGACATCGTCGTAAAAAACGACGTACACCGTGCCGCCCGCGGCCGTGAGGCCGAGCCTCACGCGGAGCGCGGGCTTCACGACCTCCGGGCGAATCGTCAGCACCGTCTCGAAGCGCACTCCATCTCGAGAGAGCGCGGCGACGCGATCATCGAGGTTCACGTAGAGCCGATAGCGCGCCCACTGGTCGAGCGTCACCGTGCCGATCGGAGTGCTCGCGGCGGGCGCGGTCGGCGCGACATCGCCGAGGAACAGCTGATCTCCGGCGACTTTCAGATAGATGAAGCGATCGCCTTCGAGCTCGATCGCGGCGACGCGCGCTTGGCCCGCGTCCGGATCGTTCGGCGAGACCTTCATCGAGAAATCGAGCCGGAGGTTTCGCGTGTTGCCCGAGAGCTTCGTCGCGAGATAGCCCGCGCCTTTCTCGTCGTTCGCGACGCCGATGGCCTGCGTCGGGCTGCACTTCGGATCGCTGCAGTCGCCAGGTCCGATGACGTTGTCGACCTCGGTGTTCGTCGCCACCTCCGTCCACGCGAAGTCGCCATCCGCGAGGAGGCCCGCGTCACGCTCGAAGTCATCGTGGCGATCGTAGGTAATGTCGCCGAATTGCTCGGCGATCGGCGCCGGCGCATCCGGCGCGACGCGATCGGGCAGCCCGGCCTCCTCTTCGATCGGCGGATCTCCTTCGGAGCCGAAGCTCGAGCACGCGAAGATCCAACCCGCGGCCATCGCAGCACCGACGACACCGCGACGCACCACATGCAGAGCTTAGCTCAGTCGCTCTTCCGGACCAGAAAGAGCACACCCATCACGATGAAGATCACGCCCGCCGCGCGTTTCAGCCAGATGGGCGAGACGACACGCGTGAGGCCTTCACCAACGGCGACCGCGATCGCGGAGCTGGCCGTCAACGCGAGCGCGGAGGCTAGAAATACGATCCATTTCGACTTGGATCCCGCCGAGAGCGAGAGCGCGGCGAGTTGCGTCTTGTCTCCAAGCTCAGCCACGAAAATTGCGGCGAAGGTCGAGGCGAACAGCTTCCAATCCATCGCCCCTCTTTAGATCGTTCGGGGCTAATCGGTGCGCTCTTTCAGACCGATATCGTCGAAACGCATTCGGAAGTTGTCGTATTCGACGAACGTGATCCCGATGCGCGCCTTCTGCAGCTTGGTGATGGCCTCCGGACGAAGCGTGCGCCGGCCGCTCTCTACGCCGTCTTTCTGAAGCGCGACGACGCCGCCGCTCAAGTCGAGGTAAAGGCGATATTTCGACCACTTGTTGTCGGGCACTTCTCCGACGGGCGTGAAGTCGCTTTGGTAGCTGCCGTTGACATCCTTGTATTGGTCGCCGAGACGCAAGGTCGTATTCAACACCTCGAGGAAGATGAATCGGTCGTTTTCGAGCATGAACGAGACGAGCTGCGCGTGGCCTCGCGTGTCGTAACTCTCACGCCCGAGGGCCATCGAAAAATCGAAGCGCACGATCTTCGTCGTGCTTTGGAGGTTGGTCGAGAGGTACGCGCTGCCGCCGTCATTGTTGGAGCACCAAGCAACGTTGGCTTTGCTGCAGACGCTCGAGTCGCAGCCCTCCCAACCGTAGACGTCCTCGCCGTCGGGATTCCCGCTCGTCTCGACGCTCCAATGCAGCGGGCCGCCGCCGAGCAAGTCGTCTCGTTCGAAGCTGTCGAATTCCGTTGGCCCGAACGAAATATCACCGAAGAAATTCGAGGCGCCCGAATCGACGATGGACGACGCGCCGCCCTCGCTCGACGTCGGCCCGGCGTCGTTCTTCTCCGTCTTCGTTCCGGCATCGACGGCCGGAGCTCTTTCCAGCACATTGGGATCCTAAGCTTAGAATTCCACGTGGACAAGTTGTCGCG
>JADMIO011297986.1_pt1 | contig 86190 bp, 88 predicted proteins | sample 8958161 | NCBI WGS metagenome assembly JADMIO01 (sample SAMN16585339, study PRJNA669376) | soil metagenome | isolation source: Crop rotation soil | place: USA: Cullars Rotation, Alabama | collected 2011 | reverse complement strand
CGCGACAACTTGTCCACGTGGAATTCTAAGCTTAGGATCCCAATGTGCTGGAAAGAAAATATAACCATTATTTCTTGCGATATCATCGCCTAATTTATTACGAATATCATATAATTCTGCGACAACAATTTTATTATGCGAATCTGGATCAATGCCTGTATAAGCTCGCCAATCACTATTATGAAAATGGATATCTTTAAAACCAGGGGATAATGTAAATAAAGATTCAGCGGGTTTGCGATTGGAGTATAAAATTAATTTTCCATTTTTATCCCAAATTTGAAAAAATATTTTAGTTGATTTGTTGGGGTTTGTTAAATTGCGTAATAATTCTTGTTGAATACGCGCATTTGTTTTGGAGGATTCATTGAGAATTTCTATAAATGAAAATAATTTAATTAATTCACCATCAAGATAGGGCTGTATGACTTGTTTGTCTAATAAAAAATTACCAATAGCTGTAATCGATGAAGCTAGAGTAATGCTAACCAATAAACTAATTAATAAAAAACGCCGAATGGACTGGATCATTTTTCTTCTTTAATTTTATCGATCATATAACCGATACCACGGATGGTGTGTATGAATGTTTGGCCGAATTTTTTTCGCAAATTGTGTACGTGTACCTCGAGTGCATTGCTATCCACATCTTCACCCCAGCCATAGAGCGATTGGGTTAAATGTTCACGCGATAAAACACGACCGGCGTTTTCTAATAATTTATGCAATAACGAAAATTCACGTCGAGATAAGGTGATGAGTTCATCGTGATAAGTGACAGAATGCGCTGCAGGATCTAACGTGATGGCGCCATGCACCAATAACGGCTCTGCTCGCGAAGAAAAACGACGTTGCAATGCTCGCAATCGAGCGCAGAGTTCATCTAAATCAAATGGCTTGGTAAGATAATCGTCAGCGCCACTATCCAATCCTTTCACCCGATCTTCTACGGAATCTCTTGCAGTGAGTATGAGGACTGGGGTTGCTTGTCCACGACCGCGTAAATGCTGTAATACTTGAATTCCAGTCATTTTGGGTAAACCCAGATCTAAAACGACCAAATCAAATGTTTCGCTTTTTAATGCCTGATCCGCTGAAAGACCATCTTTTAGCCAATCTACGGCGTAACCATATTGCACAAGACCCGTGCGTAATCCATCGCCTAATAATTCATCATCTTCGACTAATAATATACGCATGGAGGTTTCCGAGAAAAATAATCCTTACAATTTAACTTTTTTAGCAGTGCCTGGCAAGCGGAGCAGATGAAATGGTCGAAAGAAGGCGAGCACTTCAGGATTGGAAATAAAAGTAAGATTATAAGGGTGTTCTGCTATTAATGTTTTTTTAAAATGCTCAGAGTGAGCCAGTAAAGGCAAAATCGCATTGGCAATTTTACCAAATAAAATCAAAGTGCAATCTGGGTTATGCTGAAGAATCGCTTGTAAAATTGATTTGATGAAATTTTGCCAAATTTTTGCATCTTGCCGGACGTAATCCTTGCGTAAAACTAATGTTGCATTTAATAACAGAAAACCATGATTGATTAAATTATTAAATAATTGATGATTGGTTTGAATATAATTAGTTTTATCGAGCCCTGCAATTTGTTCGGGCGTTGTTTGGTGAATAGAGAGCGCCCCATCAGAGACTAATAACATTTTGATAAAATTTCGAAGAGAAGTGGCGCGATTGACGGTTTTATGTAAACCAACAGTACTCCAGAGTGTATCAACAGCATCATCCCAAAAAGCATAGCCATTGGCAGAAGATGCACGAGGATAGGGGGATTCGCCAAATAAAATATAATTCACCGCATTTAATGGAATGGAAAAAGCATTAAAAATTTTTTCTGCACCTGGCAACCAAGTCGTTTTTTCTAAATCTTGAATGTAGGCATCGGGAATAGATTGACAAGCGGTTTCGAGGATTTCATACCAACTGGGATGGACGGTTTTAAAATTAAAATAATGACTTGCAAGCATAGAGGGTTATAATTGCCATTTTTGAGTAAAGTTTATGGATAAAAATTTATTAGCCATCTTAGCATGCCCAACTTGCAAAGGTGAATTAATCTTGGATCAAGATAATCAAGAATTAATTTGCAGATTTGATCGTCTTGCATTTCCTATCATCGAAAATATTCCTGTGATGTTAGAAAATCGTGCAAGACGATTGAGTGGTGACGAATTATTCTGAAGGCTCAGATTTGTTAGTGTTGCTATAAATATCTTCGCCTTCTAGTGGTTTGCGATTATCTGATCCTGAGCGATGTTGTCCGCCGCCACGACGTTGACGATGTGAGCCATATCGTTTGCGTCGTCTTTGACTAGAGGGATGACGGGATTTGCGTTCAGATAAATCGTTCACTGGTTTGTCGCTTAATGCGGGTGTTGTGGTACCCGTTGATGTTGTGTTGTGCATCGAATCAACTGGATGTATAGGTTGGATCGTTTCGACGGGTGCCACTGTGGGTGCAGTGGTTATTGGAGTATGCGTCGTTGTTTCAATAGGCGCTGTATGAGCATGAGATTCAGGTTTTGGCTCAGATTTGCGCTCTTGATCGTGATGATGGTGCTGAGGATTAGATTTTTTATATCCGCTGCGATCTCGATCCCGATCTCTATTACGATGATGGTGATGACGACTTTTACGATGTTCATGATGTGGCTTATGAAATTTTCGAGGCGTCGTTTCTTCGCCATCTGATTTTTTAGCTGACTTATTTGCTGGCGCTGGTTTGGTATCAAATAAATAGGTAAATAAACGCTTGATGATACCTTGTTCAGATTTTTCCATCGTAACAGGAGGCGCTGATGGTGGTGCGGAAGGCGCATCCAGCATGATATGTTTCACAGCGGGTTCTTGGTGTAATTTTTGATTCAAACCAATATTCGCCATTTCCAATTCTGGTTTAATGACCATTTTGTAACTTGCTAACTTTTCATCATCACTACCGGTTAAATCCGAAAGTCGTATGCGTTCGACTTCATAATGCGGTGTTAAAAAATGTGGATTTGGCACGATGATCACTGCAACACTTTGACGGTGTTCGATGCCTGTAATTGCAGATCTTTTTTCATTTAATAAGTAGGTCGCAATTTCAATCGGGAGTATCGCACGAACTTGCGCTGTATTTTCTTTTATCGCATTTTCTTCAATTAAGCGAATGATTGATAATGCTAATGATTCAATGCCTCGAATCGTTCCTTGACCCAGACATCTTGGGCAAGTAATCTGACTGGATTCACCCAAAGATGGACGTAATCGTTGACGAGACATTTCTAATAATCCAAAGCGAGAAATGCGTCCAATTTGGACTTTCGCTCTATCCATGCTGAGCGCATTGCGGATGCGTTCTTCTACTTCACGTTGATTGCGGATGGGGCCCATATCAATAAAGTCAATGACGATGAGACCACCGACATCGCGTAAACGAAGTTGACGCGCAATTTCATCCGCTGCTTCGATATTCGTCGTTAAAGCAGTTTCTTCAATATCGCCGCCTTTAGTTGATCTTGCAGAATTGATATCAATAGAAACTAAAGCTTCTGTATGATCAATCACAATCGATCCACCGGAGGGTAAACGCACTTCACGCTGAAAAGCAGATTCAATCTGGCTTTCAATTTGAAAACGTGTGAAGAGTGGGGTAGGGTCTTTGTATAATTTTACTCGATTGACATAATCGGGGCGTACTAATTTAATATGGCTCAAAACTTCTTCGTATATGTCTGGTTGATCAATCAAGAGTTCATCAATATCTTTTCTTAAATAATCACGCACCGCTCTAATCACTAAATTACTTTCTTGATAAATTAAAAACGGGGAAGGACGAGAATCAGTGACTTGGCGAATGACTGACCAATGGTGTAATAAAATATCCAAATCCCATTGTAATTCTTCCTGGCTTTTGCCGCTACCCGCTGTTCTAACAATCAAACCCATCCCATCGGGAATGGTGAGCGAGCTTAAATTTTCCCGTAACTCAGAACGCTCATCGCCTTCAATACGACGGGAAATGCCGCCAGCGCGGGGGTTATTGGGCATGAGTACCAAATAAGAGCCGGGTAATGAAATAAAAGTGGTCAGTGCAGCGCCTTTAGAACCGCGCTCTTCTTTATCAATTTGAACGATTAGTTCCTGTCCTTCATAAACCACATCATTGATAGCAAGACGCTTGCCACCAATTTCTTGGTAATCACTCTTAAAGCAGTTGCGGGCAATTTCTTTGAAAGGTAAAAATCCGTGACGCTCTTCGCCATAATCGACAAAAGCTGCTTCTAAGCTCGGTTCGATGCGAGTTATTTTACCCTTATAAATATTGGATTGTTTTTGCTCTCGATTGGCGGATTCGATGATCAAGTCATATAAATGTTGGCCATCAGCCAACGCAATACGCAACTCTTCGTTTTTGTGAGTTGCATTAATCAGCATTCTTTTCATGTTCATTCTCTCTTTCAGCGCCCATTAATTTAGAATATTCATAGGGGCACCGGTCTCAATTCGGTTATACAAAATATGCATTTGCTAGTGATTCTCGATCTAACTTGTAGAATATTAATCATTTTTTAAGAGCAAACGCGATTCAAATATTGCCACTTTCGGCTTAGCGGGATCATATCAGGATTTTTGATTGGGATCAATGAGATAGATCTTTAAATTATCAAGCAATTGACAGGGCTATCCATAAAAAAGTATAAATATCGCGCATGCTAATCGATAATTTAATAAATTTATGATCACTTTAAAACAATTTCAAGAACAATTCCAAAACTTATTATTCACAGATGAACCAACTGACTGTGAAAAAATGATGATTTATCAGAATTCATATACTCATAGCTTATTATATGCTTTGAAAAAGAATTATCCCAAACTAGAACAGCACTTGGGTGAGATAGAGTTTGAGAAATTGAGCCGAGATTATATCAAGCATCATCCCTCTACTTATTATTCTTTGCGATGGTATGGAGATAAGCTCCCTGACTTTATTCCTGATAACATGCTGGCTGAATTAGCCAAATTCGAGTGGCAGTGTGGTTTGATCTGGGATGGACCTGACTATCCTATTTTAAAAGTAGATGATTTATTTCGCATTCCAGAGGCGCACTGGGAAAGTTTAAGATTTCAAGTTCATCCGAATATTAGATCTATAAATTTATATTGGAATATTTTAGAGATATGGCAAGAAAATAATAACTCTCAAAATATTAAACCCATTTATTCCGATCATTCGAAGACAGTAATTTTATATCGTCAAAATAATACCGTATTTTTTCAAGAATTATCTATTTTAGAAGAAAAAATCTGGCAAGGAATATTGGCTCAATACTCTTTTGATCAAATTTGTTCTAATATCGAAGTTCCTGCTGATACCATGGCGAGTGTTTTATATTCCTGGATCGCAAAAGGGTGGTTAAGTCATGCTTGCTGCAAATAATACAAGTACCGCTACACAACAACCCACTAATAAAGTGATAGACCGTCTCGCACTTTTAATGCAAGCACGGAGAATGGTTGCTCAATTAAAACGTTGTTTTGTTGAATTAGATGGGGTCACTGACGCATCTCGAAAGGACACAATTACTATTGTGCAGAGTGCGCAATTAACTTGTAAATTGATAGTCGAGCGCTGCACGCCAACACACTATGCGTTCGAGGAAGTGCTGCAAGTACTGAGTCAATGTGCTCGATATTTAGATGGGGTAGCTACTCCAATTATGGCAATAGCAGAGGCAAAAAAAGCACTTGTTTTGGCGCGTCATAGTTTCGAAAAGTGCGTGGAGAAATATGACGGAAAAGATTTTTTTAATACAAAAAGAAAGCTTATCCGTGATTTGTATCAAAAAATATTAGCTGACCCAGAATATCTTTCGACTATCAAGCCTGATGATATTCAAAAAGAGTCAGCTGATTTAGGGTTCGCATTAGAATGTTATCGACTTGGATTATTATTACAAGAGATGGATCCGACAGTTGCAAAAAATGCTTTTGTTACTGCAATAAGCACCTGCAAGAGTTTACGTTTTTTACCATCACCATTTTTGGAAGATTATAATCAATTCAATTTATTATTTACAGCGTATCAACAAGTTGAAAAATCAAATGCTCCCAAAAAATTATCGGGAATAGAGCAGTTCGATCTCGCAAATAAAATTACATCGACCGGGGTAGAGAGTTTTATGCAATCGAAAGGATTGTTAAAAACTGCGATGCGTATTATTCAAGAAGATTTTGCAACGATGGATGTTGCTGCAACCAGTATGCCGGTATTGTTATTTCATTTTCGTTTTTTTGCACTCATTATACTGGCGCAAGTGCGCCTACAAAAAAAATATATCGCTCAAATGGACGCTTATCTTGAGCAAGCAAAGAATAATAAAGTAAAAGCATGGGGTAAAGTTATTGAAGTGTCGGCTCAAAATAGAGATGCTCCGAATGTTGGGTATGATGCGCTCATGAGTGGTCTCACGGGATTTGTGCCAGTGAATCCGCACTTACCTGAACCCATAACTCAGCATGAGCCTCGATTGGTCTGTATGTTAGAGACGCAATTATTTACATTAGGTTCAATGTACGAAAGAAAATTGTTATCGCATGACCGTGAAAAATTACAACAAGCAATCGATCTCTCTCGATTTTTAATGTGGTTTATTAAAGCTGCACCAAAAATTTTAGAAAGAACACGCGAATACGTAAAGGAATGGAAATTTGCTACAGAAGAAACGGCTGCTTCTCTTGAATTGATCACAAAACTCCATAAGGATGTACTTGCTATGCAGCAGGCTCTGCTAAAAACGATAGCAGAAAAAGATGAAAACACTCATAAAAAAATACGTTTCCGTAAACAAAAACCAAAAGCAAAAGTAAAAATAAAAAAAGCACGATATCCGAATGTAAATGAAGAGGAGGTCTCGCGCCCAGATGTGCAGTCACATCCACAGCAGGAAGTGGAAGAATCTATGCTATCTTTACAACCATTGAATCTCTCGCAAGAACAAAAACCAGTTTCCTCTACAAGTGTTCATACAATGGAAGATCGACTCAAGCGTCTTTTATTTCGTCAGTTCAATAATCAACGTCAACAACAATTAGCTGAGTTACAAGAACAAAAACTCCAACAAGACGAATTATATCGAAAAGACCAGGAACAAAAACGACAACAATTAGAATTGCAGTTAGCACGAAATATTCAAAAAATAGAATCCAAAGATGAGCATCTTGAAAAACAATACCAAGCAACATGTCAGCGTGCGGCTTTATTACGAAAACAGCTTGAGCGTGAGCCACCCCAGTTTTATCAGGGTGCGTTTGCAATGATACAAAATGCAGTACAGGAATTTGTTACCAAACAATTTACTCATAAAAATAAAATTATTTATTATGCAGCTGTGGGTGGATATGTACGTTTGGCCTTGGGATATGACGCAATATTACATGATGTTGATTTTATAGCATCCCTTGAAGCAGATGAAGCACTAGAAACCGAGATTATTGTCGATAACCATAAAATTAAATTGGATATTATTCCGCAACCATTATTGCATGATCAAAAAGGATTAGAACAAGATGCGAAAGGACGAGATTTTACATTCTGCGCATTATATCTGGATCATGATGGTTTGCGTTTAAAAAAAGTGACGCCGAAAGATGTATTAGATCCTACGGGACATGGTTTAGAAGACTTAAAAAATGGCATATTGCGCACCGTGGAAGAAGCATTGGCACTGCCTGATGATGCATCCCAAGAAAAAGCAGCGATGGCATCCCTCGCAAAAGATCCGAAGCGCATTATTCGCGCGGCATTATTTATGGGACGCGGTATGTGTCCGACGCGTGCATTATTTATTGCATTAAACAAATCGCAGGAACTCATCAAACCATGGTTGACGGAATTTGATACTCATAAAAAATATAGAAATAAATTTAAATATTTATGTCGTAAATTATCTTACGGCAATCCCTTCAATACTTTTAATTATTTATGTGAATGGGGAATGATCGATACTTTGTTTCCTGAATTCAAATCGGATATCAAAAATCCTCAAATCAAAAAAGAATTAGAAAAAATTCCAGAACCTAATTTTTATAAATTTTTAGCAACACTTTGTTTTCATCATGTCTCAAATGATCCAACTCTGCGTATTAAACTGGATGCCATTAAAACCCGAGAAATTGATAGGACTATTGAATGTGAAGCTGCAACGGCATTAGCATTTTTTGTAGAGAAAAATCCAATTTTGCTGCATGTGTTTAATGAGAATAATCAAGATTTTCGGGAGACATGGAATGGGTGTTTTGCACAGTATCAAGCGAGGCAACAAGTTGCGAATCAGGCGCTGGTCAGTGGTAACATATTTGGAAAAGTTGAGGGCGCAAGAACTGAGCATACTTTATCGCAATCAACCAGCATACAAAAAGGTGAATTATTATAAGTTAACCCACCTTTTTTATTATTACATCTTTTGGGACATCGCTGCGGTACCGTTGTTAGCTTGAGGAAGAGCAACATCAGCACCAGGATGATTGGTAACATTAACAGCAGTTGCCGGTTTTCCTCTTTCCCAGCAACGCCAACCTGAAAACCATGATTGAGACGAAGACTGGGTTTGCGATGTGGTAGAAGATGTGAGTGCGCTGGGCGCTGCTGTTGATTTTTTTCTATTACCACAACACCATAAACGCGAAAGCATAGAAGAAGATGAACTTTTCGAATTATTTTCTGCTGATTTTGATTCTGACAAATCAGTAGCCTCTGATAGGAGCTCTTGAATGTTGCTGTCATCTTCAATCGCTGGTTTTGGACGGAAGCATCTAAAATTACCGACCATTTCACGCATATTTTTTGCATTAAAAATAGTTCCATTTAATGCTTGCTCCAGACAAATTAATCCAATTATGACTAGCAAAGTATAATTGTCAGGTATGATGCGCTGCAAACTTCCCATGGTGGTGATTGCTCGCAATGTTTGCGCGGTGCTATTGATAGCATCAGCTAATAAGTCCGCTTTCCAATTAGAAAGTAATTCTTCTTCTATTTCAATCTCTGATTTTTCTTCTGTTGGCTCCATGCCTTTTACTACATCCGTAACGCGACTTACTAATACTTGATCCTGAATGCGATCTTTTTCAGCACGATAAAGCATTCCTCCAAAAAGAATACTGCTGAATACGGCACCACCAATGGACATTGAAATTGAAATAGCGGTATTGAATGTGTACTGAATCGCAAGCTGACTTAAGCCAAAATAACCAAAAGCACCACCAATACCAGTGCGAATTGCAATTTGCGCGACAGCCGGTTTCTCATTTTTAAATATTTCGGTTCGAGTCAATGCTGCGACATTATTTTTTTCTTCAGTGATTAGCTTGAGTTTATGAGCTAATTGATCGAATTCTCTTACTAAAGCGTATAATGCAGCTGGATCTAAATTCTCATTTTCTGCTTGAGAATGCAATGCAGCATATTTCTCATCCCAAAGTGCTTGAAATTTCTGAAATAAATCTTTGAGCTTGGTTTTATTTTCGTAATATTTATTGTACGTTGCCGGATAAAGTGTGCGTTCAGAGTGAATAACCACGCCAGCCGCCACTAACCAAGGCGGTACCCACGGCATGCCAAGCATACTCTCCGCGATTTCCCCTGCAGCTTGTGCTCCATAATAAAAATTAGGGAAAGATCGCGTTCCTACTGCGCTCACGGTTCCCTGTAAGAATACTTGAAATGGAACAGCAATATTACCGCGTGCAACTTCTCCCAATAGCCAAGGGTTTTTGCTTTGCCAAAATTTAAAACCTTCAAAATCATGCCAAAATTTTAAATTCTGATGATAACTAGGGGTCTTATAGATATTGTAGTATTTGTTCGTAAGACCTAAAACTAATAAATCGAGCGGAATTTGGGCCCATAATGGCGCCATAGGCATGAGTGCAGGTATTTCTGCGCTAGTAAATGGAAGTGGTAGCGGTGTATACACGGAAATTAAATCTAGAACACCGCCATTCACATTGTGATTCAGAATAATGGTCCCATCAAAAATTACTTGTATGGTATCTGTAATAATGTATCTTGCGGGCTTCCGACAAAAATCTTTAAATTGGACACAATAGCTAGGACTGGTTGCAGATTTCAAAGTTAATTTTTTTGCTTCTTTTCTTGCCTCAAAAGTATTGACATCAAATGTCAAATTGACAGTTGCCATAAGGCCACCGATGACAAAAGCGGGAGCATAAGGCATCGCAGGAATAACTGCTTGAATGCCGGTTTGTGCAAGTCCGATGTTCGTAACATAAAATGTAAACTCTAAAACCTGGGAACCATACAGAGTACTTGCATGGTAGTAATATGTTTTACTATGGTTGGCAATGAGCTGGTCCAGCTCTTGCGCCTCTGCCTCTGAGACTTTTGCCTTTTGCGCCCTTTTATACGCCTCTTCATTATCACCTTTTTTAAGTAAATATTGATTGCGAAGTTCTTTCATTTCATGAGGTTTGAAATCTGCCAGATAACGTAAAGGTTTGGGGCTGGGAATGAGTTGTTGTTCTAAGTCAGATGTTGGATCTAGATCAGATCTAGTGACGCTCATATTGAACTCCTCTTAATTATTAGTACGAATAATTTTTCGACCCTACCAAAAAATAAATAGTCAGACAAGGGTTAATTTATATTTTTTTGAGCGATTAGATTGAGTTTTTAATTAAAAATGATTATCCTGCATTTTTTACGAAAATCTCACCATGCAAAAACCTACCGTCACCTATGTTACGATTGATGCTCACCACGAAGGTCAACGCATTGATAATTTTTTAATAACCAAATTAAAAGGCGTGCCAAAGACGCGTATTTATCGCATTTTGCGCAAGGGTGAAGTGCGTGTGAATAAAAAACGGATTGATCCGTCATATAAATTAAATAATGGAGATGAAGTTAGAATCCCGCCGGTGACTATCAGTGAAAAAGGAGCGCCCCAAAAACCCAGCAAAAATCTTGCTGAGTTATTAAAAAATAGAATTTTATTTGAAGATGCTGGATTGCTGATTATTAATAAACCGCATGGGATTCCAGTACATGGCGGTACGAGTATTAGTTTGGGAGTTGTGGAAGCGTTACGACAACTCGATAATAAATATAAAAAATTAGAATTAGCGCACAGACTTGATCGCGAAACTTCAGGATGTTTAATTTTATCGAAAAAAAATAGTGTGTTACGCGAATTGCATACTTTAATGCGAGAAGGAAAAATTGTTAAAAAATATTTGGCCTTGACCAAAGGAGTTTGGAAACCGAATGAATTGCGCGTGAATGCGAGTTTAGAAAAAAATTATTTACAAAGTGGTGAGCGCATGGTGAAAGTGAGTAGCGAGGGCAAAGAATCGCTGACGACTTTTCGCGTGTTAAATACTTGGGATGGAATGAGCTTGGTTGAGGCGACTTTGCATACCGGTCGTACGCATCAAATTCGCGTGCATGCGCAATACCGTAAGCATTATATTGCTGGCGATGAAAAATATGGCGATAAAGAATTTAATAAAATATTACGTGCTAAAGGATTGAATCGCATGTTTTTGCATGCCTATACACTTTCTTTTACGCTCCCATCGACGGGTCAAATGATCGAAGTGCGAGCACCGTTAGATCCGGAATTAGAAAAAGTGCTTGTGAAACCAATTGACACTCACACTTCAACTCCCTAAACTTTCGCCACTATGCCGAAATCATTACCCCATAGAATCGAACCCCGTAAGCTGGCTGAACATGCAGAAACTTTGCAAGGTAAGTTATTGCTCAAAGAAATGTCACGTTTAGCACCCAGTTTGGCATCGGCGGATGGGGAAGTGGAGATTGAATTAAGTTTCGGAGTTGACTCAGGAAAAATCCCTTTTTTACAAGGACAAGTCAAAGCTCAGCTGATTTTGCAATGCCAACGTTGTCTAGAGCCCTACACTTATGAGATAATGGCGCCTTTTCTGTTGGGCATGATCCAGAAAGAGCAAGAGGCAGCGAAATTGCCTGAGCGATACGATCCCCTGATTATTCCAGCAGATGGGGAAATGGTCTTATCAGACATTATTGAAGATGAACTGATTATTGATCTGCCGATAGTACCGATGCATGACCCCAAGGTTTGCAAAGGGTTAAGTCGAGCAGAAGATAAGATGGATGATTTAGAAAAAGAAAATCCATTTAAGAAAATTGAAGTTTTGCGTAAAAAATAGTTTATATTTGAGGAGTTACTCTCATGGCAGTTCAAAAAAGTAAAAAATCACGCTCTTGTCGCGGTATGCGTCGTTCGCACGATGCGTTAACCACATCAGCGTTATCGATCGATCCAGCAACGGGTGAAACACATCGTCGTCATCATGTCAGTCCAAAAGGATATTACAAAGGCAAGCAAATTATTGATACGACATCTGTCATGGATGAAGAGAATAACGAAGAGTAAAACCGTTTGAATAATCCTGTGATTGCAGTGGATGCGATGGGTGGGGATCATGGTCCCCCAATTATCATTCCGGCCGCATTATCGATACTCAAAAAATATTCTGATTTACAATTAATCTTAGTTGGAAATCAGGATATTTTGTCGCAAGAATTAAAAAAACATACTCAGCAATCGATTCCTCGTCTGACACTACACCCTGCTTCTGAAAAAGTAGAAATGGATGAATCACCCGCAGTCGCATTACGTACCAAAAAAGATTCTTCGATGCGTGTTGCAATCAATTTAGTGAAAGAGGGTCGAGCAGCAGCTTGCGTGAGCGCGGGCAATACGGGTGCCTTGATGGCAACCGCCCGTTTTGTTTTAAAAACATTACCTGGCATTGATCGTCCAGCCATTATTTCTACATTTCCCACTTATGATGGCAAGAAAGATATGCGCATGTTGGATTTGGGCGCCAATGTAGATTCTAGCGCAGAAAATCTTTTTCAATTTGCGGTGATGGGGTCAGTATTAGCATCAGCAGTGGATAATATCCCTAACCCAAAAGTGTGCTTGCTCAATATTGGTGAAGAAGATATCAAGGGAAATGAGCAAGTAAAACAAACGGCACAATTGCTAATGCAATCTCAATTAAATTACATCGGATATATTGAAGGCGATGAGATTTATCAAGGCGATGCAGATGTCATCGTCTGTGATGGGTTTGTGGGAAATGTCGCATTAAAAACCAGTGAAGGCGTTTCTATTTTTATTAAAAAATTATTAAAAGATGCTTACTATAAAAATTGGTGGGCAAAATTAGTAGGATTATTATCAATTCCCATTTTGAAAAAAGTGATTAAACACATTGATCCAAATCGCTATAATGGCGCCAGTTTAATTGGCTTAAAAGGAATTGTGATTAAAAGTCATGGTGGTGCAAATACGGTTGCTTTTGCGCATGCCATTGAAGAAGCCATCATGCAAGTTGAAAAAAATATTCCTCTGAAAATTAGCACGGAAGTCGAACGATTATTAAAATCATCTGCACCTTAAAAGAGCGCATAACATGAAGTATTCAAAAATTCTTGGCACTGGCGGATATTTACCAGAAAAAATCTTAACCAATTTTGATTTAGAAAAAATTGTAGATACCACTAACGAATGGATTATAGAACGCACTGGCATCCAAAAGCGTCATATTGCAGCGGAATATGAAACGGCGATGACAATGGCGGAAGCGGCTGGGCTGCAAGCATTAGATACAGCGGGTATTAAACCCTCTGAAATTGGAATGATTATTATTGCAACGACAACTCCGGAAAAAATTTTTCCAAGCACAGCATGTTTATTGCAACAAAAATTAGGCATTGGTGGATGCCCCGCATTCGATTTAAATTCTACTGCCTGTTCTGGTTTTATTTATGGTTTAAGTATTGCTGACCAATATATCAAAACAGGTGCAGTAAAATCCGCATTGATTATTGGCAGTGAAGTAATGTCGAGAGTGGTGAATTGGGCGGATCGCAGTACGTGTGTCTTATTTGGTGATGGGGCGGGTGCGGTTGTGATTGGTCAAAGTGACGAACCAGGCATATTATCAACCCACTTACATGCCGATGGTACTCATAAAGATGTTTTATATTTACCTGTGAGAATGGGCAAACCGATGGAAGTAGAGTCAGCATTACATTTACAAATGGCTGGCAATCAATTATTTAAATTAGCGGTTAATATCTTGGGTGATTTATTTGATGAAACACTTGCTGCTAATGGTTTGGATCAGAAAGATATCGACTGGTTAGTACCGCATCAAGCGAATATTCGTATTATACAAGCCATGGCTAAAAAATTAGGATTACCGCTGGAGCGTGTTGCAATTACGCTCGCAGAGCAAGGAAATACTTCCAGTGCTTCTATACCTTTGGCCTTAGATCAAGCGATTCGTGATGGGCGAATTAAGCGCGGCGATAAGTTATTGCTCGAAGGATTTGGTGGTGGATTAGCTTGGGGTTCTGCACTTATTGATTATTAGGAGTTCTGCTCTATGCAAACGCAATTCAGTGTTGTATTCCCAGGACAAGGTTCGCAATTTGTTGGTATGTTGTTAGATGTTGCGAACGAATATCCTGAAGTCACCCAGACTTTTATGCGGGCTAGTCAGATTTTAGGTTATGATCTTTGGGAACTGACCCAAAAAGGTCCTACTGAAGAATTAGACAAAACAGTCCACACGCAACCTGCATTATTAGCAGCCTCTTATGCATTATGGCAAATTTTGCAACGTCAATCTCATCTCAAACCAACGATCTTAGCTGGACATAGTTTAGGTGAATATACTGCATTAGTCGCAGCCGAATCTCTGACTTTTGAGGATGGGATACGGATAGTGGCGGCTCGCGGAGAGTATATGCAAGAGGCTGTTCCTGTCGGACAGGGTGCATTGGCTGCAATTGTGGGATTAGAAGATGCTGCTGTTACCACTCTTTGTAAAGAAGCGGCATTGAATGAGGTGTTATCCCCTGTTAATTACAATAGCATCGGACAAGTCGTGATTGGTGGTACGAAAACTGCAGTAGAGCGAGCGATTAGTTTAGCAAAGGCTAAAAGTGCAAAACTTGCAAAAATACTACCTGTTAGTGTTCCATCTCATTGTATTTTAATGAAACCTGCTGCGGTAAAATTATCAAACTTACTCTCTACTGTCCAAATCAATCCCCCCAAAATTCCAGTATTAAATAATGTCGATGTGGTGCTTTATAACACGGCAGAACAAATCCGAGATGGTTTAGTGCGACAACTGTACAATCCAGTTCGCTGGGTAGAGACCATTGAATATTTTTCTTGCAATGGTATTCAGCATATTATTGAATGTGGTCCTGGTAAAGTATTGAACGGGCTCAACAAAAGAATAACCAATACAATTCAATTGACTAATGTGAATGATCTCGCTAGTTTAGTCGCTTTACGAGGAATCTATGATGTCGCAAAAGGGTAAAATCGCTTTGGTTACTGGTGCTAGCAGAGGAATCGGCCACGCCATTGCACTCGCCCTGGGTAAAAGCGGCTGCACAGTGATAGGCACGGCAACGACTGCAGAAGGTGCTGCTAAAATAACGACAATTTTCGAAAATTCAAATATCGATGGCTGCGGGATGGTTTTAAATGTGGCAGAAATGGATTCTATCGATCAAGCCATCACTCAAATAAAATCGCGATATAATACGATGCCAGCAATTCTGGTGAACAATGCTGCTATTACGCGTGACAATTTATTACTGCGCATGAAAGAAGACGAATGGGATGACGTGATCACAACCAATCTCAATTCTATTTTTAGACTGACGAAAGCGTGTTTGCGCGATATGATTAAAGCCCGCTGGGGACGGATTATCAACATCGGTTCTGTGGTAGGCTCCACTGGAAATCCCGGGCAAGGAAACTATGCAACCGCTAAAGCGGGGTTAGTGGGATTTTCAAAAGCATTGGCACAAGAAGTAGGAACTCGGGATGTCACGGTCAACGTGATCGCGCCAGGATTTATTGATACCGATATGACGCGCAGTTTGAACGAAGAACAGCGCACGATGCTATTACAACGCATTCCTATGCAACGTTTAGGAACACCTGAAGATATCGCTGCCGCAGCGGTGTTCTTGGCATCCGATCAGGCTGCTTATATCACAGGCCAAACATTGCATGTGAATGGCGGTATGTATATGAATTCATAACGTTTAACAGAAAAATCGACTTGCAATTGATCGATTTTGAAATAAACTACCCATGCATTCAGTATTTGTTATTTATTAATAAGAGGAAATGTAGTCATGAGCACTATAGAATCACGAGTCAAAAAAATTGTTGTTGAGCAATTAGGCGTTAAAGAAGAAGAAGTAACCAATGATGCATCGTTTGTGGATGATTTGGGAGCGGATTCTTTGGATACTGTGGAATTAGTAATGGCATTAGAAGAAGAATTTGAAACTGAAATTCCAGATGAAGATGCTGAAAAAATTACAACAATTCAACAAGCAATTGATTATATTTCTTCTCATTTGGAAACAAGCAAAGGTTAAGATCGAAGGAGTCTTAAACATGCTGCAACGCGTTGTCGTGACTGGATTAGGAATGGTGACCCCGCTGGGGTTAACCGTGGAAGATACTTGGAAGGGTATTTTAAAGGGTCAATCGAGCATCCATCTGATTGATCATTTTGATGCATCCGATTTGAGTTGTCGTATCTGTAGTCATGTCAAAAATTTTGATCCATCTCCGTACATGAGCGATAAAGACGCACGCAAGCGTGATTATTTTGTTCAGTACGGGATCGCGGCAGGCGTGCAAGCAATTCAAGACTCCGGTTTGACCGTCGATGAGCAGAATGCGCATCGCATTGGAGTTGCGATTGGTTCTGGAATCGGTGGTTTACCACTCATCGAAAAATCCCATGCCATTCTGACCGAATCAGGTCCTAGAAAAATTTCTCCATTTTTTATTCCTGGCGCCATTATCAATATGATCGCGGGCAATCTTTCGATTATGTATGGATTTCGCGGTCCTAATATTGCCATTGTGACTGCTTGTACGACCGGTACGCATAACATTGGATTGGCGGCACGAGCCATTGCACATGGTGATGCAGATGTCATGATTGCAGGTGGATCGGAGATGGCCACGACTAAATTGGGAGTTGCGGGATTTGCTGCTATGCGTGCACTTTCAACACGAAATGATGCGCCCGAAAAAGCAAGTCGACCGTGGGATAAAGATCGAGATGGTTTTGTTTTAGGAGATGGCGCTGGCGTTTTGGTTTTGGAAAGCTATGAACACGCTAAAAAAAGAGGCGCTAAGATTTATGCAGAATTAGCGGGTTTTGGTATGAGCGCCGATGCATCCCACATGACCACTCCTCATCCAGAGGGATTGGGTGCAGCGATTGCGATGGATAATGCTTTACGAGATGCCAAAATGAACCCTGCGGACATTCAATATATCAATGCCCACGGAACATCTACACCTGCTGGTGATGAGTTAGAAGTGTTAGCAATCAAACGATCTTTGGGTGAAAATGCTAAAAAATTAGCAGTTAGCTCCACAAAGTCCATGATTGGTCATTTATTGGGTGCGGCTGGTGCGGTTGAAGCGATTTTTTCAATATTGGCTATCCGCGATCAAGTAGCGCCACCTACCATCAATTTAGATCATCCAAGTGAGGGCTGTGATTTAAATTTTGTTCCTCATCACGCGCAATCGATGCGCATTGTTAGCACCATGTCAAATTCGTTTGGTTTTGGTGGCACAAACGGCACTTTACTGTTTCGCGAAATGCGTTAAAGTAAGTAGATGGGTATTCGCCGTCTTGTTGTAATGATAATCTCAAGTATTTTTATTCTAGGTGCTATCACGATTAGCACTTGGTTGTATTATATTAACCATACTCTTATTCGCAATGATCAAGGGTTGGTGTATATATTAGAGCCAGGTACTTCTCTTACGCAATTTACTGCAGATATGGGGAAATTGCAGATCTTATCCCATCCTATTTTCTTTGAATGGTTGGCCCGCTTTCACCATCAAGCACATCAGTTAAAAGCGGGAGAATATTTTTTCCCTAAAGGAACCACACCAAGCTCGATGTTACATCAAATTACCACTGCAACTGGTTTGATTTATCATGAATTTACCATAGTCGATGGTTGGAATATGAAACAAGTGAGAGCGGCACTCGATCAAAATCCCAATTTAAAGCATGTGACGACGAGCATGACAACGCTGGAAATTATGAAACAATTGGGACATGAAAATTTAAGCGCGGAAGGTGAATTTTATCCAGATACTTATTATTTCACACGCGGTTCCACTGATATTGAGATGTTAAAACGGGCTTTTCAACGCATGCAAACAAAATTTGCGCCAGCCTGGGCAGCACGCGCATCGGATTTGCCTTACCATAATCCATACGAAGCAATCATTGCAGCATCTGTTATTGAAAAAGAAGCCTATTTACGCTCAGAATTACCCACTATCGCAGGCGTATTGGTGAATCGTTTGCAGAAAAAAATGTTATTACAATTTGATCCGACCGTGATTTACGGCATGGGTGATCGTTATCATGGTTCTTTGCACCACAAAGATTTATTAGAAGATACGCCTTATAACACTTATCGACATCGCGGATTGCCACCCACTGCGATTTCAATGCCGAGTATGTTTGCAATTATTGCCGCTTTACATCCAGAGCGTCATCAGTATTATTATTTTGTAGCGCGCGGTGATGGTAGTCATGAATTTACCATGAATCTACATGATCATAATGAAGCAATCAAAGCTATCTCAAAATCCAAACTCAAAAGGAGTGATACGCGTGTATCTGCAAAATTATCCAGGGACATTCATTAGCGTTGAAGGTATAGAGGGCGTTGGCAAATCAACGGCAGTAAAATTTATTCAAAATTATTTATCTCGTCCTAACTTAATAGTGACACGCGAACCGGGTGGTACAAAAATAGCAGAAGAAATTCGCGCAGTCGTGTTACAACCGTCCGATGAAAAAATGACGATAGAAACAGAATTATTGCTAATGTTTGCGAGTCGTTCAGAGCATTTGGCTAAAGTGATAGTGCCTGCATTGCAACAAGGAAATACCGTGATTTGCGATCGATTTGTTGATGCAACTTATGCCTATCAAGGCGGTGGTCGTCAAATGGCATTGAGTCATATTACCATGTTAGAAAAATGGATCGTGGGATTATTAAAACCAACATTGACGATATTATTAGATGCAGATCCAGAAATTGGTTTAATGCGCGCGAAACATCGCGGGCCACATGATCGGATTGAAAGTGAAAAAATTGAATTTTTCCAAAGAGTGCGTGCAGTCTATTTACAGCGAGCAGCCGTAGAGCCGGAGCGATTTTATGTGATTGATGCGGCGCAATCATTAGAAACCGTGCAATTAGAATTACAAAAAGCGATTGATTTAAGGATTTTACAATGAGTTTGGCAACGCCTTATCCTTGGCAATTAGAGATCGAGCAACAACTCCTATCGCGTCGCGCGCAATTGCCGCACGCTTTACTGTTTCATGGCATCGCAGGCATTGGTAAAAAAGATTTTGCCTGTTATTTTGCAAAAATTTTATTATGCAGCGGGAAAAAAAATATTTCTTGCGGCAGTTGTCATGCTTGTCAATTAATGGACGCAGGGAATCATCCGGATTTTCTATTATTAGAACCTGAAGAAAATAGTACGATTATTAAAATTGATCAAATACGAGATTTAACCGACTTTGTCAGTCGTACGAGTTATCAAACCTGTCGCATCGTGATTATTAATCCAGCGCATCAAATGAATCTTGCTGCATCAAATGCTTTATTAAAAACACTCGAAGAACCGCCTGCTAATACTTTTTTTATTTTAATTTCACATCAGGCATTGCAATTACCAGCGACGATTCGTAGTCGTTGTCAAATAATCAATTTTAAAAAACCTCTCGAGTCTATTGCAGCGCATTGGTTGCAAGCACAAAAAATTGATTTCGAAAAAAGTCGATTATTATTAAAAATTGCCGGCGGTGCGCCATTGCTTGCATTAGAATATTTTCAGCAAGATATTGCAAAATTATATGATGAAGTGCACCAAGCATTTTCTAATAATAAACAAAAATTAAAATGGGCGGAAACATGGGCTGCCTATTCACCTGTATTGATAGTAAAACTAATATTATTGTGGATGAAAGATTTGATAAAATTTCAAATTGATCAAAAATATGATTTAATAAATGTTTTACATCGCGAGCAATTCGGCACAATGAGAGCACCCCATTATTCTCAGCTCATAAAACTATATGATTTATATCATCAAACTTACGCGACTTTAATTAAAAATAATAATTTAAATCGTCAATTAGTCCTAGAAAATATTTTATTGCATTGGGTGATATAAAATGGCTTATTTAGTCGATTCGCATTGTCATATTGATCAATTAGAAGAGTTGGATCTCGCGATGCAACGTGCTGCAGAAAATAATATTCAGCACTTGCTATGTCCCTGTATCACCTTAAAAGATTTTCCACAAATGCTCGCAATTACTAAAAAATATTCTCATGTGAGCGCGAGTGTTGGTTTGCATCCCAATGATGATCCGGGATCATTGGAAGCGACCACTGAATATTTAGTCACACTTGGTCAAGATCCAAAAGTAGTGGGTATTGGTGAAACCGGTCTCGATTATTATCGCACTGAGCCAGATATGTCATGGCAAACGGATCGTTTTCGTCACCATATACGTGCTGCGATAGCATTAAAAAAACCTTTAATTATTCATTCTCGACAAGCGCCAGATGATACGATTAGTATTTTAAAAGAAGAGAATGCGGCCAGTATCGGTGGTGTTTTACACTGCTTTACTGAAAATTGGGAAATGGCGAAAGCCGCTTTGGATTTAAATTTTTATATTTCTTTTTCGGGGATACTCACTTTTAAAAATGCTGTAGAAATTCAAGCGGTCGCAAAAAAAGTCCCCGAGGACAGAATTTTGATTGAAACAGACGCGCCTTATTTGGCGCCCAACCCGCATCGCGGTAAGCCCAATGAACCTGCGTATGTCAAATATGTTGCAGAGCATTTAGCAGCATTGCGAGGCGTAAGCTTTGAAACCATTGCAGAACTTACTGCGAACAATTTTTTTCGATTATTTACCGGAGCTCACAACCATGTTTAGACCGGTTTCTGTTTTTATAGGTTTGCGTTACACACGCGCGAAACGTCGCAATCATTTTATTTCATTTATTTCTTTAATGTCGATGCTCGGGATTGCGCTCGGTGTTTTGGTTTTAATTACCGTTTTATCTGTGATGAATGGTTTTGATCGTGAAATCAAAACTCGCGTATTTAGTATGACCCCACCTTTAACAGTGACCAGCTATGTGGGTCATATTCAAAATTGGCAACAAGCACAAAAATCATTAACGCAGTATTCTAGCATTACTAATACTGCACCCTTTGTTGAAGCACAAGTGTTGCTGACCAATGCTGGTACCGTGCAACCCGCGATCGTCAGTGGGATTTTACCGGACGAAGAAAAAAATATGTCAGCGCTTTCTCAAAAACTGATTGCCGGTCAGTTATCCAGCTTAACATCCAATAGTTTTAATATTGTTTTAGGTTCTGATTTAGCGGATCGTTTGGGCGTGCAAGTGGGTGATAAAGTCACCGTTGTGACACCGGAAATGTCACTATCTCCAGCAGGCGTCATGCCGCGTTTCAAACGTTTTACTGTGACTGGATTATTTCATGTTGGTAGCGGTTTTGGATTTGATGGGGGTTATGGCTTTATTAATCTGGGCGATGCACAAAAGCTGATGAAATTAGGAGCTGATGTTACTGGTATTCATGCAACCATGACCAATGTTTATAATGCGCCGACACTCAGCCGAACAATTGCAAATGATTTAGGTGCTAATGCGAGAGTGCTTAACTGGACCGATCAGTTTGGTGAAATTTTTCATGCCGTCAGCATGGAAAAAACCATGATGTTTTTTATATTGATGCTGATTATTGCTGTGGCTGTTTTTAATTTGGTGTGTACTTTGGTAATGGTTGTGAATGACAAAGAATCGGATATTGCGATTTTGCGAACCTTGGGTGCGACTCCCAAAACAATTATGACGATTTTTATAGTCCAAGGTGCGGTGATTGGGGTGATCGGAACGTTGCTAGGGGTGATTTTTGGTATTCTTCTCGCTCTCAATGTGACGGAATTGGTAAAGTGGATAGAGCATTTATTTCACGTGCAGTTTCTTTCATCGGATGTTTATTTCGTTAATTATTTACCCTCACAATTACAATGGATGGATGTGGCAAAAATCAGTATCGCATCTTTGGTGTTAAGCCTCAGTGCGACGATTTACCCCGCATTGCGCGCCGCAAAAACTGAACCAGTTGAGGCATTACGTTATGAATAATTCAGCTATACAATGTCATGCATTATCTAAATCTTATGATGATGGTGTTGCAAAAATCGATGTATTGATGGGTGTCGATTTAAATGTTCAACCGGATGAAATGGTAGCAATAGTCGGGAACTCTGGTTCTGGTAAAAGTACCTTATTGCATTTGTTGGGCGGGTTAGACCAACCGACAGCAGGCGAAATTATCATTGCGGGAAAAAATTTATTACAAATGACAGAAAAAGAAAAATGTCATTGTCGTAATCTTGATTTAGGATTTATTTATCAATTTCATCATTTATTACCTGAATTTACTGCGCTTGAAAATGTCAGCATGCCTTTGTTGATTCAGTCTATTGCGCCGGATGAAGCAGAGAGCAAAGCAGAAATGTTGCTTACCTTAGTGGGTTTGCGAAATCGTTTGCAACATAAAATGGGACAATTATCGGGTGGAGAGCGTCAGCGTGTTGCAATTGCTCGCGCGTTAGTGAATAATCCCAAATGCATTTTAGCGGATGAACCGACAGGCAACTTAGATCCAAAAAATGCTGATAAAGTTTTTGAATTATTTTTAGAGTTACAAAAAACCCGTCATACGAGCGTCATCATGGTTACTCACGATTATCAATTAGCCGCCAAAGCCGATCGAATATTGTTATTAGAGCAGGGCAAGTTAACGAACGCGGATGTCGAGACGTCCACGTCCTAACACACTCTTTATGCAACGTTATTGTGCTACGTCATTGTACTACGTCATTGCGAGGAGCGTTTTTTGCGACGAAGCAATCCAGAAAAATCCGGATTATTCTCTCTGGATTGCTTCGTCGCACAGAACGCTCCTCGCAATGACGAAGTCTCGATAATGTATGCTCCCCTAATTATCCGATCTGTTAATTAAGCCTATAAAGGACTTCAAATGTTCATTTTTACCACTGCATTTCTATGCGGTGATATTTTATTTCAACAATTGCATATACTCCCATCATTATGGTGGCTGGGTATTATATTTTTATTATGTTTAATTTTTTATAAGATAAAACAAATATTTTTATTGGGACTATGTTGTGGTATTGCTTACTGTTTGTGGTATGCGCATCATCAATTAAACTGGGTGCTCGATAATAATATTGAAGGGAAGCCGGTTATTTTAAGAGGTTATATCGCCAGTATTCCCGCATCGGATTTATATGGTTCGCATTTTTTATTTTTACCAAAAAATATTAATAATAATATAATTAATAATAAATTTTTAATCCAATTGAATTGGCAAAATAAAAATAATCAAAAGTTGACAGTAGGAGATCGCTGGCAATGGATGGCAAAATTAAAAAAAATCCACGGTACTTATAATCCCGGCGCATTTGATTATGAAGCCTATGCATTTGAAAATCATATACGAGCACGTGGAACGATTGTGGATTTTAATGCGCAAAAACTTCATGGGATAGACAGAAAATATTTACTTGATCGATTTCGTCAGCATTTAATTGAAAAAATAAATCATGTTTTACAAAAATCTGAAACATCTCATTGGATAATCGCATTAATCACCGGTGAGCGCAGCAATATTCCAGAAGAACAATGGGCGATATTGCGAAATACGGGCACCAATCATTTAATGGCGATTGCTGGTTTGCATATTGGATGTATCAGCGGATTGGCTTATTTATTTTGGAATTTTTTGTGGCGTCGTTGTGGTCGTGTCGCATTGTTTGTTCCGGCACAAATCAGCGCAACATTGTTTGCAACTTTTGTTGGGTTAATCTATGGCGCGCTGGCGGGATTTTCGCTACCCACGATGCGCGCATGCATTATGATGATCATCGTTGCTTTAACGATATTTTATCGACGGAATTGTAGCGCTATTGGTATCTGGTCTGCAGCATTGTTATTGGTATTATTGATCAATCCATTGGAAATTTTGTCAGAAAGCATTTGGTTATCGTTTAGCGCTGTTTTGATGATTATTTATAGCATGCAAGGTCGATTGTCTCCTAAAGGGCTTTGGTGGCATTATGGCAGATTACAATGGTCAATTAGTTTATCATTGATCCCTTTAGGCATTTGGTTATTTCATCAATATTCATTTATTTCTTTTATTGCTAATGCGATTGCCATTCCTGTGACTGCATTTTTAATTGTACCCTTGTGTTTATTGGGATGTGTATTTTTATGGATTAATTTGCATGTTGCAAAATTGTTATTATTATTCGCAGATAAAATTTTGCATTATTTATGGCATATTTTGGTAGCTTTATCGAACTTGCCCTATGCGCATTGGAATTTAGCGCCTATGAGTATTTTTGCAGTGATGGGTGCAACTATTGGAATTATATTATTATTAGCGCCTGCTGGTACTCCCGGAAAATTATTGGGTGTGTGTTGGATATTGCCATTATTTTTGACTCTACCGCACCCAGTCCCAAATAACACATTAAAACTAACGGTATTAGATGTTGGTCAGGGTTTAGCAAGCGTGATCCAAACTGCGCATCATACTTTGATATATGATACCGGTCCGAAATTAGGATCTCGAGCAGATGCTGGAGAAAATATTGTTACACCTTTTTTAGAAACGTTACACATTAAAAAAATTGATATGATGATTATTAGTCATGGTGACAATGACCATAGTGGTGGTGCCCAAGCAATTGCTGCACACTATCCCATTCAAATAATCAAAACCAGTGATTTGCAACGAGTGAAGTTACCCAATACCAGTTTATGTTTACGAGGTGAATCTTGGGACTGGGATGGTATTCATTTTTCTTTTATTTATCCACCCACGGATAAATTAAATTTAGATAATGATAGTTCGTGCGTATTGCAAATTACTGACAGCGATAAAAAAATATTATTAGTGGGTGACATTGAAAAAATGCCAGAAAATTATTTATTAACAGAAGAGGGTGATCATTTACAATCGAATATTTTGATCGCGCCGCATCATGGCAGCAAAACTTCGGGTGTGAAGAAATTTATTGAAGCAGTCCAACCGCAATATACTATTTTTGCAGTCGGATATCGCAATCGATTTCATTTTCCGAATCCTGCAGTTGTGGAGTTATATAAAACAATGGGTAGTCAAACATTTGAGACCATGGCAACTGGCGCGCTGACTTTTGAATTGATTCCCCGCAAAAAAATTGAAGTTTTTTTATATCGGCAATTAGCGGGGAAGTATTGGAATCAATTAATTTAACCCCGGCCTTTTTTGAGCGCAGCCGTTAATTCCGCCACATATTTTCCTTGAAATTCCGCAATCCCCAATTCATTCTCCGAAGGTTGTCGGTCACCCTTTGCGCCCGCGAGTGTGCCTGCACCATAGGGCGATCCACCGGTAATTTCAGACATATTCGTTAATCTTTTTTCAGAATAGGGGACGCCGCTAATGACAAATCCTAAATGGAATAGAGTGGTGTGAAAACTGGTGATCGTGGTTTCTTGTCCGCCATGTTGAGTGCCCGTGCTCGTAAACACACTGGCTACTTTGCCAACGAATGCATCTTTGCTCCAAAGTCCACCGGTTTGATCGAGAAAATTTCTCATTTGTCCGCACATGTTGCCGAATCGAGTAGGTGTGCCAAAAATAATGCCATCTGCTTCTGTCATTTGGTCTGGCTTGATCACGGGAATATGCGCAAATTTTTCTTGCGCTTTTTTGGCGCCGCTTTTTTCTAATACTTCATCTGGCATTAATTCTGGTACGCGAAATAAACTGACTTCAACGCCAGAGACTTTTTTAGCGCCGCGCGCGACAGCTTCAGCCATTTGATAAATGTGTCCGTACATACTGTAAAAAATAACTTGAATTTTAGTGGTCATGTGAACTCCGTCAATTATTCAGCTTTTTCATGCTTTCCATGGATGAGTAAATCGATTGCCATCAATAATGCTGCATTGTCGATGGGTTTTTCAAAAGAAACTGTTGCACCGAGTGATTCTGAAAGATCGAGATAACCGGTCGGATCTAAACGTCCACCACCAGAAATTGCAATAATTTCCATATTGGGATGTTTATTTCTCACTTCTGAAATTAAAGTAATACCGCTTTTTTTCGGCATAATGATATCGGTCACCATGATATCGGGTTTTATTTTTTTTAATATTTCCGTCGCTTCTTCGCCATTGGTGGCACTTTCTACTTCATGAGACGCACGCTTTAATACTTGTGCAAGCATGTCTCTGACCAAATCATCATCTTCAACGAGTAATATTTTCGCCATTTGCATTCTCCTGTTCATTACATTCGGGCAATAAAATTGTAAAAGTCGAACCTTGACCCAGTTGACTTTTAACCCAGATTTCTCCTTGGTGTTCTTTCACAATCGCATGAACGGTTGCAAGGCCCAGACCCGTTCCTTTGCCCACTTCTTTTGTTGTATAAAACGGTTCAAAAATACGCTCTATTGTCGCTGCATCCATTCCATGTCCAGTATCAGTAATGTCGATTTTACAATAATTAGCAAGCGGGACTCGCGGCAAATGCTTGAAGGATTCATCATTCGGAGAGACGTGGCTCATTTTGATATGAATTTTTCCCTCTCCCTCCATCGCATCCACAGCATTATTACAAATGTTAACAATGATTTGATGCAATTGTGTTTGATTTCCCAAAATAAAACAATCTACAACGGTTGATTCAAAATCAATAGTCGCACTAGAGGGAATGGTGGGTTTTAGTAATGACAGTACGCTTTCAATGGTTTGTTTGACAGAAATGGGTTTTAGCTCATGATGTTGGCGACGACTAAACACTAAAATGCGAGATACTAACTCTTGACCGCGATTAGCTGCTTCTAAAACTTTGCCCAAATTATTATAGATGAGAGTATCATGCGCCACGTCTTCTCGAGCCATTTCGACGTAACCTTTAATTGCATATAAAAGATTATTAAAGTCATGTGCGATACCGCCTGCTAAGGTACCAATGGCTTGCAATTTTTGTCCTTGCAATAAAGCTTTCTCCATTTTTTGTTTAGACTCTTCGGCTTGGATGCGATGCGAGATTTCACGTTTAATTTCAGTGTTAATCGCCTCTAATGATTTATTTTTTTCTTTGGTGGTTTGGGCAAAATGGAGGGTATAGGCAAACAAAATCGAGACCGACAAACCCAATAATAAAATTAACCAAGAGGGCGTAATTTGTAAGGTACTGATTAAATGATCGGAAGGCTGCAACTCCAGAATCAAGGTATTGCCGGCGAAATCAAAGGGGCTGGCAAAATTTTTAATTTTGGAGTCAATTTGACGGCTACCGACTTGATAAATTTTGACTTGATGATTAAAAATCGTGAGTGCGTAATCGGTGGTATCAAAGTTCCAGTGGATGCTTTGTAATAATTGGATGATATCTTTATTGCTGAAGGACTTGGGTCTTGGTTTTAAAGCTGATATCCTATGCTCTAGCTGGGTATGCAGGTCATTAATGACGTTTTGAGACTGTAATTTTACGACTTGATTGAGATGTGCATCCGTTTGGGTCACAAAAACATACCACAAAAGCAGGGTCAACAGAGTAGCGAGCGCCGCGATACCATAGGGTAACCATCGGAATGCAAAGCGTTGTTGCAAAGCAAGACTCTCTCCCTGGGTCATACTGCAGCCTTTCTGAACTTATAAATTGATGAGTAGTGATTATTGATAGCTTAATGGATTTAACGGAATGAATCCATTCCCGCGAGCCTGATGGAGGATGAACATTTTTTATGCAATTAAAAAAAATCAAATTAGCCGGTTTTAAATCGTTTGTGGATCCCACAACCGTTTTATTGCCGAGTTCATTGGTCGCTATTGTGGGACCCAATGGATGCGGAAAATCCAACATTATTGATGCAGTGTGCTGGGTCATGGGCGAGAGTTCCGCGAAGCATTTGCGGGGCGAGCTATTAACTGACGTGATCTTTAATGGTTCCTCCGCCCGTAAGCCGATAGGTCAAGCGCACGTCGAGCTTATTTTTGATAATCAAGATGGTAGTTTGACGGGTGAATATGCGAGCTATTCAGAAATTTCTATTCGACGGGTGATAGGGCGAGATGCAGAATCCGCTTATTATCTCAATGGAACACGCTGTCGTCGTCGAGATATTATCGATATTTTTTTAGGCACGGGGATTGGTCCTCGTAGCTATTCCATCATCGGTCAAAACATGATTTCTCGAATTATCGAGGCGAAACCAGAAGAAATTCGTGTTTATTTAGAAGAAGCCGCCGGTGTTTCGAAATTTAAAGAACGACGACGCGAAACCGAAAATCGTATTCAACATACGAAAGAAAATTTGGCGCGCTTAACTGATATCCGATTGGAATTAGAAAAGCAGCTTTCTAATTTAAAACGCCAAGCGAATGCTGCTGAAAAATATAAAACGCTCAAACAAGAAGAGCGTCGATTGCGTGCTGAATGCTATACCTTACAATGGAGTGAATTGGATAAAGAATTGGTGCAATGGACTTTAAGCATTCAACAACAAGAGACTGGTTATCAAGAAAAACAACGCGAATTAACGCAATTACAAACTGAATTTGAAAAAAAACGCTTGGATCAACACACGGTGCAAGATACATTGCAAGCAGTACAGCGTCGTTATTATGCTGTTGGTAGTGATATTACTCGTGTGGAACAAGAGTTAAAACATTTACAAGAACGACAAATTCAATGGCAACAGGATGTCAACACAGTTGCAAAAGAATGGTCTGATTTAAATGCGGAAATTGAAGAGCTCACAACAGAATTACAAGAAATGAAAAATGAGATTCAACAATTAGAGCCGCAGTGTGAAGCTGCACAACATAAAATTCATCACGCACAACAGCAGCATGATCAGTCAGAAACCCAAATGCAGCAATGGCAAACTGGCTGGGATCAATTCAATCAAGCTTATGCGAAAACTACACAAACAGCAGAAGTTGAGAAAACAAAAATCGAACATTTAGAACAAAAAATAAAATTCATGAGTGATAGACAGACCAAAGTTACTCAAGAACAAGGTCAAATTGATTTTGTTCAATTAGAACAAGAGTTATCAGCTCTCGGGGAACAAATTGGGGCAAGTCAAGAATCTTATACTCAAAAAAATCAAGAATTATCACAAACACAAGAGAAAATTGTCACTCTTCAATCCACCCAAAAATCCATTAATAAAAAGCTTGAAGATTGCAAATATCGTTTACAGCAATATGCAGCAGAAGAATCTTCACTAAAAACATTACAACAAACTGCCTTGGGTCAAAGAAATCAATCTACAACACAATGGTTGACGCAGCAGCAGTTGCACAATAATCAAAGGCTAGGGCAGGCGATTAAAGTCGATGCAGGATGGGAATGTGCTGTTGAAACAATTTTAGGATCTTATTTGCAAGCAGTATGTATTCATGAATTTGCAGATATTGAAAATGCTTTATTAAAATTTAACGAAGGATCGCTCACATTTTTTGTTAAGAATAATCAGGCAGAAACTGATTTATCTGCGCATGCACAAAAACTAATAAATAAAGTACAGTGTGAATATGGCTTGAATGCTTTATTAGAAAATATTTATATTGCTGATAACTTAACTGAGGCTTTTGCTTTATCAAAAACTTTAAAAGCTCAAGAATCAGTGGTGACAGCGGATGGTGTATGGATCGGTCCAAACTGGTTGCGTATTTCTCATGAAAAAAATCCCGGACAAGGTATTTTTCAAAGAGAGCAAGAACTGAAAAAATTATCAGAAACCATGGCTGTATTGCGCGAAGAAATTCAAATCACTGAACAAGAGCAAGCGCACATTCAAACTGAGATCAAAAAATTCGAACAGATTCGTCAAGAATTACAGCAGCAATTGACACAAGCGCAGGTCAGTGTTGCAACTCAACAGTCTCAGCAAAAAATGAAACAGGCGAACTTGACTGATATGCAAAAACGTCAAGAAAAATTACAGCTCGAAATTCAAGAATGTATTGATCAGATCCAACAATTGAAACAACAACTCGCGCAATCACGCAATCAATGGCAAATTGCGCTGACTGCGCTGGAAGAAGATTCTGGGTTGCGCAATCAAAAAATACAAGAGCGTGATGTATTGCGTGCAACAGTGCAACTCATGCGTCAAGAATTACATCATGCAAAAGAAACGGCGCATCAATTAGAAATCCGCTTGCAAACGAATCAATCGCAATATGCCGTTAAACAGCAGTCATTACAGCGTATGCAATCACAATTAGAGCATGTGATTCGTCGCCAAGAAGATTTGCAAAAACCAGAAAATAAAAATTTCCCCATCGCAGATATTCAAGCAAGTTTGACAGAATTACTGAACCAGCGTCTCGCCATTGAAAACGAATTATCTCAGGCGCGCGATGCAGTTGAAACGATCAACCAGATCTTGCATCAGTTGGAGCAGCAAAGAACAAGTATCGAACAGCAAGTTTCAAATACACGAGATCTTTTGGAAAGTGCACGTCTCGAATCTCAGGGTTTAAAAATTAAATCAGAAAATTTATTGCAGCAAATTAGCGAAACAGATTTTCAATTAGAGGTGTTATTAAAAGAATTGCCGCAAGATGCTGTGCTATCAACTTGGCAAGCGCAACTTGAACAAGTGATACAAAGAATTACCCGTTTAGGTCCCATTAATTTAGTTGCGATTGAAGAATATGCGACTTCACTTGAGCGCAAAGAATATTTGGATAAGCAAAATGATGATTTATTGGAAGGCTTAAATACCTTAGAGCAGGCGATTGGTAAAATTGATCGTGAAACGCGAGCGAAATTTAAAGATACCTTTGATCAGGTAAATACCCAATTCCAAACTTTATTCCCGCAAATATTTGGCGGTGGTCATGCAAGCTTAGAGCTCATGAGTGATAATTTATTAGATACCGGTGTTACTATTATGGCTTGTCCGCCCGGGAAGCGTAATAGCACGATACATTTGTTGTCCGGTGGCGAAAAAGCAATGACGGCGATCGCATTTGTTTTTTCCATATTCCATTTAAATCCTGCGCCATTTTGTTTATTAGACGAAGTAGATGCGCCTTTGGATGATGCGAATATCAATCGTTTCTGTCAATTAGTAAAAAATATGTCGCGCAAAACCCAATTTATTTTTATCAGCCATAACAAGCTTGCAATTGAAATGGCTGATCATTTGTTAGGAGTGACCATGCACGAACCTGGCGTCTCGCGTTTGGTCAGTGTTAATGTGGAAGAAGCCATTGAAATGGCAACTGCGTAATTTCAAGGAGACAATATGGAAGTAGCGTTTCGTGTAGGATTACTATTGATTGCGGTGACTATTTTCGGATTAATGTTATGGGAGCGTCGTAATCGCAGCAAAATAACTCAGAGAAAAAATGCAAAAAAAGATCCAGATATTATTGCGTTACGAGTGCTCGCAAAAAATGATATGCGATTTGCTTCATATGAATTGTTACAATGTATTTTGTCGACAGGACTAAAATTTGGGGATATGAATATTTTTCATTATTATGTGAAAAATAATCAAAAAAACCCCTTGTTTAGTTTGGCATCGGCGACTGAGCCAGGAGAATTTGATCTGGACCGCATGGGGACTTTTAGTTGTAAAGGGTTAACCTTGTTTTTTGATCTTTCAACTTCATTTGATCCGAAATTGGCATTCAAACTGATGATGGAAACGGCGCAACAGTTAGCGGAAGATTTGGATGGCGAAATTCGCGCAATGAATAATTCATTCTTTACTAAAGAACTTTCAACTGAGTATCAGCAAAGGGTTACCCAGTATCAACTTGCTTATGAAAAAGCTTAATATAACAGACACTGTTCAGCAATTACGCCAAGAAATTGCTGAACATAATTATGCTTACTATGTTCTAGATGCGCCCACTGTCACTGATGCAGAATATGATATTTTATTTCGTCGTCTGCAAGTTTTAGAAAGCGAACATCCAGAATTGGTTACAGAGAATTCTCCAACCCAACGTGTCGGTGCAGCACCTCTCAAAGAATTTGCCGAAATCAATCATACTATTCCCATGCTATCGCTTGAAAATGCATTTTCATTTGATGAGGTGCAGGCTTTTGACAAAAGAATTCGCGACCGTTTAGATATGCAATCTCCTGCTGCCTATGTTTGTGAGCCAAAATTAGATGGATTAGCGATTAGTATTCGTTATGAAAATGGTTTTTTGGTTAGTGCTGCGACTCGAGGAGATGGGTATACCGGTGAAGATGTCACTGAAAATATTCGCACGATTGCAAGCATTCCTTTGCAGTTGCGTGGAAATGATTTCCCAAAAATTTTAGAAGTGCGCGGTGAAGTCTTTATTTCGAAAGCAGGATTTGAAAATTTAAATGCAATTGCGTTGCAAAGAAATGAAAAAATATTTGTGAATGCTAGAAATGCCGCAGCGGGCAGTTTGCGTCAATTGGATCCTAGAATTACTGCAACCAGACCATTGGAAATCTTTTTTTATGGTATCGGTGAAGTGAATCCATTTTTAAATGTCACCACTCAGCATGACATTTTACAGCAATTAAAATCATTTGGTTTGAGAACTAATCCTGAAGTAAAGCTTGCTCATAATATCAATGAATGCTTACGATTTTATGAAACTCTGCTACACAAACGTGAGTCATTGACTTACGACATTGATGGTGTTGTTTATAAAATTAATGATTTGAAGTTACAATTACAATTAGGATATGTTTCGCGCGCGCCACGCTGGGCGCTCGCGCATAAATTTCCTGCAGAAGAAATGCAAACAGTCATTGAAGATGTTGAATTTCAAGTGGGACGTACGGGTGCTCTGACACCCGTTGCTCGTTTAAAGCCAGTATTTGTGGGTGGCGCAACCGTCAGTAATGCAACACTTCATAACATGGATGAAGTTAAACGAAAAGATATTCATATTGGGGATACTGTTATTGTTCGACGTGCGGGGGATGTCATTCCAGAGGTCGTGAGAGTTATTGCAAGCAAGAGACCGGGCGCTGCTAAAAAAATTATTTTACCAAAAAAATGTCCGATCTGTGATTCTCATATTGAGCACATTGAAGATGAAGCGGTAGCGCGTTGTAGTGGTGGATTATTTTGTTCTGCGCAACGCAAAGAAGCAATCAAACATTTTGCATCACGACGTGCGATGAACATCGAAGGTTTGGGTGATAAAATTGTCGATCAATTAGTTGATGAAAAATTAATTGAAAATATAGCTGATTTATATTCGCTGACTGTTAAAGTTGTCAGTGAGTTGGAAAGAATGGGTGATAAATCCGCTGAGAATTTAATTTCAGCAATTCAAAATAGTAAAAAAACCACTTTGGCAAGATTTTTATATGCATTGGGTATACGCGAAGTGGGAGAAGCCACCGCTAAATTATTAGCGAATCATTTTGGAGATTTGTCACCACTCACGCAAGCAAGTGAAGAGATGCTGCAAAATATTCATGATGTAGGACCTGTTGTTGCAAAGTATATCTATTCATTTTTTTCTGAACCTCATAATCAAAAAGTGATACAGCAACTACTATCATCGGGTGTACATTGGGAAAAAGTGAGCAAATCTACTGAGTCACAAATTTTAACGGGAAAAACTTTTGTTTTAACCGGTAGTCTGACCTCGATGTCACGTGATGAGGCGAAAGAAAAACTAGAAAATTTAGGTGCCAAAGTGGCTGGCAGTGTTTCTAAAAAAACTCATTTTGTGGTCGCGGGGAGCGATGCAGGTTCCAAACTAATTAAAGCGCAAGAATTGAATATTCCAATTTTGGATGAAAGTGAATTTATAAAAATGATTTCTTGAGGAATGATCATATGGATTATGAAAACAAAGAAATTGCCCGCCGACTTAAATTTCTGGCATTATTTAATGCCTGCACGCCAGATGAATTAAATAAAATTTCATTATTATCGGAGATCCAATTTTTTAATTCTGGAGATGTGATCATTCGAGAAGGAGAAAATGCGCAAGCGCTGTATATCATTCTTGAAGGTCAAGCAAAAGTTTTTACCAAAAATAAAGATGGTAGGGTAATTACACTCGCTCAACTGGAAGACGACCATTATTTTGGTGAACAAGGTTATTTAAATCACGCAGTGCGTACCAGCAGTGTCAAAGCAATAACCGATATGCGTGTTGTCAAAATTCATTATGAAAGTTTAGATCCTATATTAAAAAAATCGGATAAGTTAAATCAATTTCTCAAAAAAGTAGATGCCGGCAAAAGCTTTGCTAATTTGCAGTCCCAATTACATTGGGTGGATACTTATGCAAAAAAAGAAATTTTTTCAAATTCAGAAAAAACGACTGTCAAACATTTTCAACCAGGGGAAATTATTTTTCAAAAAGGTGAACCCTCGCAATGTGTCTATTTCATCTCCTCTGGAACTGTTATTTTGGAATTTAATCAAAATAAAGAACATCATTTAACGATCAATAAAAATCATATATTTGGCGAAATTGGTGTGTTGAATCATAAGCCACGTGCCGCAACTGCGCGGGCAAAATCCGCGACCGCTCTCATTGTGATACCAGCAGAAGATTTTTTGAATGGTATTAAGTATTCAGTGGGTTTGCGAACTTTAGTGCAAGCATTTAATCAAGTGTATGCACTGCCGAATCATCCTGCCGTGATCGAGCAATTTATTGGAAAATTTGATAACGAAGATGCGATTATTACCCGATATAAAACTATCAGTGGAAAAATTGCGATTGGTGCAAAAATTCTCGATCAAGACCTATGTATATTGCAAATTGCAGACAGCTCGCCAGATAATACCATTTATTTAAATAATGGCATTGCAAGCGAGCAAGAGATTAAATTGCAAGAAAATAAAATTGTCAGTGTCAAACTATCAGGCCCATGGAATGAGCTCGATAAGTTAAGTGATTTATTATTAAATGAAAAAATAATCAATAATACCGATTTACATCTTTAGGGTTTCCGTTAAGCATTGAGTTATTAAGCTTTTTTTAAGCTCCATTCGATATGGATGTATTATGCAGTAACGCACTGAAGTCAGGCCTGACCCTAATCAGTATATTAATAATTCCTTAAGATTACTTGTTGTATGTTATAAGTCATGAAAACATTAACCAACAGACAAAGTGCCAATTCTGGTGTAGCAGCAAAAACTGCCACGATCTGTTGCGTTTCAATATTACCCACTGCAATTATTTCCATATCGCGCTTTCGCTTTATTACATACCCCCAGCCTGCCTAATGGCCATTGTTGTGTTGCAACGTTAGTGCAGGAATAAAAAATCTGCAGCACTAACCCATTTATTTTTTTAATAAATTATTTGCAACACTGGTGTGGGGAGGTTTGTATGCCATTTGGAAATGCTGGAAGTATGAGGGGTAGCGGGATTGATTGGCATGGAAGAGCAAGAGATTACTATAACAATATTGTAGGAATATTAAATGCTCAAGTTTATACGCAAAGTGACTTAGAAAACATTCATCATTATTTAAAAGAACTTTATCGTGATTATTGGGTGATGGGACGGTTGTATAATTTTTTGGATTATCAATCTTTCAATGTGGATTTGCCGCATTATGAAAGAGAAATAAAAGAAATTGATAGCGTTGCGCCTGCAGAGAATCAAGCAGAAAATACAGTCATGGTTAGCGCGAGTCATTCTACTGCTAAAATGAAACAGCGATTACAGGAGTCAGAGCAGGGCATGGAGATGACAACGTTTTATGATCAACAAAAATCTGAGGTCGCGAAAAATAATATCAAATATCTTTTAAATGCTGACTTGATTAACTTAACCATGGAATTTATGGATGATAATACGATTGCTAAGGCGGCAAGAGGGGTTTGCAAAAAATGGAATGAGTGTTCTGAGACAGTAGTCGTCAAGAATCGTTTTGTATTCTTCAATCGATTAGTCGTGATGAACATTAGCAAGCTACCACAAGCCCCGACATTTGGAGAGCTGAGACAGGCTGCACGAGAAAGAGATCAGCATCCAGATAAAAGTTCATTAACCGTGTTGGAGAATGTGGTTGCTCGTCGTTGATAAATTAGCATCCGTTTTTCTCAATTCGTTCATAACTATTTGAGTGGCGGATGCAATTATTAATTTATCATTTTTAAATGATTTCACCTGCCCATAACTTCTTGAGAAAATATTCCCAGGGATAAATGCGTATCTCAGTTTGATCGTTGATTTTCAAAAGTCTTAGATTAGCATCTAGACTGACTACAATGGCCTGTTTTGGGTGATGCTCTTCGCAAAATGCTATGAGCCCCTTCAAATCTTCTTTATGGACTGTTTGGCTTATTTTCACTTCGATTGCAATATCTGAATCTAAAATAAAATCGACTTCTAAACCAGTTTTTGTGCGCCAATAAGTCAGTTCATATCTTTTTTTGTTAAAACCTTTATAAGCGATTAATTCCATAAAAATAAAATGTTCGAATGCGTTGCCGGCTTGTGTACCGCGCAATTCGATGATCGAACGTTTTGATAAATAATTCTGGATACCGATATCGAATAAATAAAATTTAGGCGTTTTTGAAATTAAATCACGCTTTATTTTTTTATGAAATGGCGGCAAGAAATATCCTAATAAAGTATCAATCAAAATTTGATAATAATTCTCAACTGTTTTGGCGCTGACACCACAATCACGTGCAATATTATTATAATTAACAAGTTCCCCGTTACTAAATGCAATGCTATCTAGAAAACGAGCAAAATCAGGGAAGTTCCTGACTAAACCTTCTTCACGAATTTCGTGATTCAGATAATCAATAATGTAAGCTTCTAATAACAAATTGACTTGCGTAGAAAAATAATGTGATGGAATTAAACCATTATTGAGTGCGGTTAATAAATTAAAATTTGGAATCTCGGTGTAAGTTAAGGGATAAAAATGATAACGCAATGCGCGACCACCTAATAAATTTGTACCTAATCTTTTTAATTTTCGCGCACTAGAACCACATAAAATAAATTGTGTTTGATTGTTTTCAATGAGCCAATGTACTTCATCTAATAAAGCCGGGATTTTTTGGATTTCATCAATAATGATAGGATGATCCAATTGGTTTTTAGGTAATGCTAGAATTTCTTCTCGCAACACATGAGGTGTTTTTTGCAAACGAAGATAAAGATCTGATTTTAAAAGATCATAATAAACTGATTGCGGAAATTTTATTTTGAGAAATGTCGATTTTCCGGTCTGCCTTGCACCCCACAAAAATGCAGACTTATGGTCTGGTAAATTCATGACAAGTAGGCGTTTTAGTAACATTTTAGTACCTAATTACGAAATTATCTTACTTTTATGGAGTTGACTACGTAATTGTAATACTTTAATGATAAATAATCAAGGTTAGATGTTGATTTTGTAACTTCTCACTAACCCGGGGCAGAACGTCCTTAATTTTAATTTATATAGTTAAAGAGAGTCTCGATTTATTTTTAAAAATTACTGATGAGCTCGCACCCTGGGAGCAGCACCAATATTGTTATCGGGTGCTGGTGCTGGGGTAGTTGTGGAAAATGGAAAAAGGCTTATGCGTCGTGCTGTTTTTGAAAGAAACGCAGCAAGACGAGCACATCGATTTGCGACCGGAGGAGCATTATCATCAGCATGTTGGGAATTCGTGAATGTAGGTACTGCTTGTTGTGCACGTTCAAACAAATGCCGAAAAATATATATAGATTCTACAAGTTTTACATTTGCGCGCATCTGTACATCCATTATTCCCATATTGAAGAAAGAATTTAAGTACCAGTCCCAGGCTTGGGCAGGAATAATTCCCGGAGTATTTAAATTATTTAAAAATTCAGTTAGGTATCCTATTTCAATTTTTAAAATTGAAATAGGCATCACCATAGATGCTTGGAGCGTCCGCGCCAATAATACTTCTAAAGGATCATCTCTTAACTGTTAAAAAAATTCAGCCGGAGTTCTCACTTCGTAAGGCATAAACATAGTCTCAAAAAATCGATCTTCAAGAGCTGGTTGTAAATTTTCAGCGTTTGCTTGTGCGAACATAGAAATGATCTCATATTTTGTATTCTGTGCAAATAATAGCAATTATATCTTAAGGCTTGCTTAATAAAGTGTATTTTTCGAGAGTGTCGATTGTTGAAAAATTATTGTGGTTAGGATTATTTTCTTTACTCTCGGGTTAATCTGCAACTATTGATTTTACACTGGGCGATAGTGGGATCGAACCACTGACCCCTGCCGTGTGAAGGCATATAGCAAGAAAATCACCATCATAAGTCAATTATCAAAACAATTAAATTATTACTATATATCAAGTATTTACCATATATATTTGATTTTTATTGTTTCTTATTACTCATTCCGCTACACTTCTTGTGCACCCTATATGCACCCTGTGGAATGGAATAACGATATGAAAGAATTTATTGGCAATAGTCTTGTTTTGCACTTAAAACCATCTGATAAAGCGTATGATATTTGGGACACTAAGTTAACCGGTTTTATTTTGCGTGTTTTGCCAACTGGTGGAATGGTATACCGTTGCGAATACGGTAGAGGCAAAAGAATGACGCTTGGGCGAACCAATGTTTTATCGCCAGCGCAAGCGCGCGATAAAGCTAAACAGATATTGAGCCAAGCCGCGATTGGGGTTTTGCCAGTAAAAGATAAATCGAAAGAAATGACTTTTAAAAATTTTCTCGCTCATGAATATGAATCTTGGCGTTTAGCAAATCGAAAAAATGGTAAGGATGATTTAAGGCGACTCAAAACAAATTTTTTAGAATTAATTGGCGATCTAAGCTTGCAGGATATTTCTGCAATTCAGATTGAAAAATGGCGAACTAATCGTATTAATAATGGAGTTGATCCGGCCACCATTAATCGCGACATCGTGATTCTTAAAGCAGCCCTCAACAAAGCAGTGGAATGGGAAATTATTGATGAGCATCCTCTCAAAAAATTAAAACCTTTTAAAACTGATTCAACCGGTAAAGTTCGGTATTTAGATAAAAACGAGGAATATAAATTAAAAGAAGCATTAATTTCCCGAGATCATCTGCTTAAAGCAGAAAGAACCTCTGCAAATATATGGCGACAAGAACGCGGTTACCAATGTTATCCTGATTTATCGCAATCTATTTTTGCAGATTATTTATCACCCATGGTGTTTGTTTCTATAAATACAGGTTTACGCAAAGGCGAACTATTTAGTCTCACTTGGAGTGATATTAATTTTGATCGTGCGTTATTAACTGTAAAGGGTGATACTGCTAAAAGCGGTAAAACACGCCATATTCCACTAAATACAATCGCGCTAGGAGTGTTAGAAGGTTGGAGAAAGGTGAATGCAGAAAATCATTTGGTTTTCTTTAATTCTAAAACAGGTGAAGCATTTGGTCATGTTAAAAGATCGTGGGCACGTTTATTAAGAGACGCCAATATTAAAAATTTTCGCTGGCATGATATGCGTCATCATTTTGCCAGTAAACTAGTCATGGCAGGGGTAGATTTGAATACAGTGCGTGAACTGCTTGGTCATGCAGATATTAAAATGACATTACGATATGCGCATTTGGCGCCGGAGCATAAGGCAAAGGCGGTAGAGAGGTTGGTGAGCGATTCATCATGAATTAATTTAAGCTACAAAATTTCGCATTAAGAATCAATCCAATCTAAAACTTGGCTTAGTTCATTCAAAAATAAATCAAATGAAGGTAATTCTGATGTTTGATGTTGAAGCTGAGTTGTCCACTCAGATTCTAGTAACTTGCGGTTATCGTGATTTCTAATTAATTCAATCTCAGGGTAGGAGACTGACCGAAGATCACATTTTTTTTCGAGAGTATTTTTTAATAAATTTACGCTCATACTTGGATTTTTTTCTTTAAAAAGATGAATCACGTCATATAAATCTCTAGGCCTTAAGCGTTGAACGAGCGCGCGTAATTTTTCAGCAAATAATTCCTCGTATGAATATGCAAGAATTCTTTTGCCATTCTGTAGCTTGTCGGAATAGGGGTGTTCCACTGATTTGATAATTGGCTTGATGAGCACTGGCTCGTCCAGAGTTAAATCAATTTTCAGCCTTGGTAATCTGATCATGCTGACATTACGTTGAATGGGTCCGCGATATGATAATTTTCCTTGTACCGATATCGAATTACGTTTATTTGTGAAAATTTCAAATTCAATTCCTTCATGAGGTAATTCAATACCGGCGTTGTCGTAAATCCACCGGGAAATTTCAAGAAATATTTTTTTATAATAATTTTCAGAATGTTCAGGGTGATCGCCGTGATACGTAAAGTCTAGGTCTTCGGAAAAACGATATGTTTCAAAATAACATTTTTTAAGACAGGTGCCACCTTTAAATATCCATGAATTTTTTGTTGCATCGTGATGATGGATCCCAGCTAAAACCCAACTAAGAATATAATCTTTTTCTACAATATCAATACCAAGTTGTTTTTTGTTAGCGATAGCATGAATCTCTTCTTTTAATATCATTCGGTATCCTTGAGTTTAAATGATTTTGGCACCCATAAATTCCAGCGTGTTTCTAAACGATCACCCGTACTTGCGGGATCAAGTTGCGAATATCCTGATTTTAATTTTTTTTTGCAAATTGAGATGATAGCGGCGCTGCCAGTTGGTTGTAATAATTCTATGAGGTAACCTAATCTTTTATAAACAGCGCTATTTCCAATCTTATTTGCATATTCAAATAGTTTATCTTGGTTAAATTCTTTGGAGTGGAGGTATGCAGACAAAATATCCGCAACCATACGAATTCCACCAAAGACCGCAGGCTCGTCCAAGCCATCAATGATAGTTTTACTCGGATCGGAAATGGCAATCTTAACATTGCCGCTCCAGATAAACTGTAGACCAAACATTTTTTTAGAAAGAATTGTTTTTACTTTAAAATTCACGCCATGCAATTTGTAGTCTCGCTGATGTACTTTCTTGGTAGTTATTACAAAAATAGAATTAAACAGTTGTTCGGTGAAATTCCAATGATGCGCGGCAGTCCAGCCACCAATGTAGCAGGGCGAAAAAAGTTTATGCGCAATTAGCCAAGGTTCTTCGGGTACAACTTCTGTCGAAGTTGATTGCAGTGGCACTGGAACGTAAATCCCACGGTAAACGCGATGAAGCCAGCCATTTTTGGTCCACATAGCCAGAAAATAGGCAGCCTGAATTCGGCTAACATTCAAGATTTGAGAGGCTTCTGCTACAGTAAAGCTCTCCTTGGAAGCTTGTAGAAGCTTTCCGAGCAGATGCCGTCCCTTACTTTTTATGCCGCCAAGTTTATTATCCATACTATACATTTTATTCTATTTATTGCATATAAGTCAAGTTTATGAATAAAATATATAGTTTTTACATTAAACAAATTTCTTAGATAAACTTCTTAATATGGCATATTGCGAATTTTACGCTGCTGATTAATCCAATCGTTCAGATCATTAATATGATACCGCACGGCTCGCCCCAGCTTCATAAAAACAGGCCCCGGTGTTCTATTCACCCGATACCCATTCATTCGATCTTGACTGAGAAAACTACGACTCATACCGATATAAATTGCAGCTTCTTTTTCTGTAAGGATTTCTTTTTGCATTTGATGGCCTCGTAAAAATATTTACTTAACGAGTCCTGTGGTTGCCTGAATGGCAATGTCCTGAGGTGAGGATTGTTGATGATTGGAATGAAATAGTCAATAGCAATTTAAAGCATTTGCAAATGTGAGACCATCTTTTGTAGATAATTACGCTTTCCTAAGACCGCTATCATTTTTCTTGTCATTGTTCTTTTGGTTTTTGCGTGCAAAACAGCAACGGAAAATTCCATAACATGCTAAAAATGTTGCTGCCACACCACCTACTACAGAACCAGCGCCGAGCAAAGGAGTGGCCGGGTCTTGTCGTTCTGGTAAATAACGCTGATGAAAATAATCTGGTTTCGGACAAACAAAGCGATCTCTTGAGAGATGAGTGTATGCTTGAATTGCAAGATCGGCATCCGATTTATCGAGTATTTGTTTTTTACCTGTATTCTCCTCTGGCTTGCAATACTTTTCGTAAAAAGAATACTGTGACATTTTGCTATACCACATCATTGGATCTTTTGGATCGGTATCGAATTCAGTTTTTAATTTCCCTACCAATAATTCAAATTCATGTACGGAAATGGGTGCTCTATTTTTCTTCGTCAAGTGAAAATGGAATGGACTTTGATTATCCATTATTTCGTGCGTACCAGGATGACGCTCATCATCATCGTGTATAAAGTCATATTCTGGAATATGATCTCGAACAGTTGCAGCAATAGTTTGTCTAGCTCGCACAATTCCCGCGCAATTTTCTCGTAAAAATATAGTCAACGTTAAACCTTGGTCAGTACTGTAAATTCGATCAAGGCCCTTGCTCTTTGTTGAAAAGCGATAATCAAAACTCAATTTATTTCTTTTAGATAACGCCATCTTTCTGACCTCTTTGCAATGCCCAGGGCGCACTCCACACCCCGGTTGATTGCCAATTTTTAATGTGGGCAAATTTTAACCTATTATGCAACCTATGGCAAGGACGTTTTAGTGGGAGTTCCGTCAAATGATTATGGGTAACTACACTTGGTAAGAGGCAGATCAAATATCTAAATAAATCAAGCCTCTATAACTTATGTAGTCAGCTCGTGCATCTGATAATCTTATCACCTATAATTCACCCTTACATATCGCATCTTATAAATAGAAAAATTATTACAATGAACATTCAAAAACCCATCTCACTAGAAAAACAATTATCTAAAAAAATATTAAGTTGGATATTTTTGCTGGTAATTCTTATTATTGTTATTCTTCTCAATGTTACATATTCATTATCCAAAAATATTTTCGAAAAACAAATTCTCAATTGGAATAATGTGATCGCGCGCTATTCTGTGACAAGCTTGGTTGATTCTGATGATTCTGCATTAATTAAAGAAGTCAATTTTATTAAATCCACAGGATTATTTTCAGCTTTTGGGATCATGGATAAACAAAAAAGAATGATCGCAGATTTTGGTGATAGTCAGTCGAAAACAAGATATTTATTTCCAATTAAAGATGAGAATACCAAAGATATCTGGGGTTATTATTATTTTGAAACGAGTTTTTACAAATTCATATCACCATTATTTTTGGGTGGCGGTATTTTAGTTTTATTGATATTTATTATTTATTTTATTATTCGCGCACTTGTACGTGCAAATTTAAAATCTGAATTTAATCGATTTAATGTTTTTTTAAATGAAATTGAAAAAGTAACGGAAACATTGCATGAAATTTATGATGAAGATGCGTTATTGCAGATTGATGCAAAACAATTAAGTTCAGAACAGGTCATTATTAATAAATCTATTTTAAGATTATTAAATGAAATTAAAAAATCAAATGTTGCATTAAAAGAAGCTATTTCTGCGGCGGAACAAAGAAGATTCCAAGAAGAATTAAATAAAACAGCATTGCGAGTGATCCATGATATCTGTTCCCCATTGGCAATTATAGAAAGAATTGTACAAACTACTTCTGCGAAATTGCTAGAAGAAGAGCGGGTTGGTCTTAGGAATGCTGCAGGAAGAATCCGTGATATCACCAATACGCTATTTAAAAAAGCAAAATTGGATATAGCCTTTGATGAAGGACCTATTACTCAACAACTATTGCAATCTCTTATCAATCAAGTGGTCAGTGAGAAACGGTTGCAGTACGGACAAGAAATCAAAATAAATATGAATTATGACAACCTATCTTATCATTTATTTTCTTTTGTGAGGGTCGCGGATTTTTGTAGCGTGATATCTAATATCATTAACAATGCGATTGAGGCGATCAAAAAACAAGGTGAGGTGAGTATTTCGTTAATTGACGCAGGCTCAAATGCACTTATAAAAATTCAAGATAACGGTAAAGGTATATCTGCTGAAATTTTGCAGCAACTTGGCAATAAAATGATTAGTTATGGAAAAGACACTGGTCATGGTATTGGTTTGTATAATGCTAAAAAGACGATTGAGAACTGGAATGGTAATCTTAAAATTGAATCTAAAGCAGGTGAGGGTACATTGGTACAAATTTGGTTACCGAAAGCCCAGTTACCCATTTGGTTTGTGCCAGGATTAAAAATTGCATCAGGACAGAATGTCATCGTTATTGATGATGATCCATGTGTCCATGATATGTGGAAATCAAAATTAAGAAATTATCTCCCTCAAATTAATTTAATACATCTTTCAATGCCAGATGAGTTGATTGCTTGGCATGAGAAAAATGGTGAGCAAAATAATTTATATTTGTGTGATTATGAATTTATTGGATGGGATCTTAATGGCATTGATTTATTACATAAGCTTCAAATATTTTATGTAAGTATTTTGGTTACCGGTCGCATGACGCGAGATGTGTTATCACAGTGTATAGCCAATAGAATTAAATTGTTGCCAAAGGATATGATTTCTTCCATAGTTGTTGCTGATTGTTGCTAGGCCATAAAAAACAATCTTAATAAAATATACTGTTTTACCCTGAATTTATGATAAAATCGCCGTCGGACAAATTTCAGAATTGAAATTTTCAGGACAGTGATAATCAAAATTTTAGAGGATATAAAATGAAAAGATATCGAACGAAGCTAAAATCAGTTGGTGCAAGCTATAGTCTTTAATGACATATGAAGACAGGTGGGCAAGTGAATTGCCCGCCAACTTTTATTTCTCTGCTTCGATCAATGAAAATGCTGTGTTAGTCCTAATTTTTCTTAAATATGTAAATCCTGCACTTTCTAATAATTGCTGAAATTCACCGGGAGTTCTTTCTTTGCCCATATAGGTCACCAACATATTGATATCACCCAAACAAGCGGATTCATTATGTTCATTATTTTCAATCACTTTTTCAATCAATAAAATTTTACTTCCCTTGGTCATTGCTTGATAACAATTATTCAATATTAATTTTGCATGCTCATCATCCCAGTCATGCAAGATAACTTTTAGCAAATAAAGATCGCCACCTGCAGGAATTGATTCAAAAAAATTGCCAGTGATGATGTCGCACCGATTCAAAAGTTTTTTTTCAGCGATATAAGGAACTGCTAGTTTAGTTGCATTTTCTAAATCAAATACAGTGCCTCGTGCACGTATATTTCTTGATAATATTTCAGCTAAAAGATGACCCTTGCCGCCACCGACGTCAACAATATTATGATTAGGCGAAAAATCATAATGATTCATTACATCTTTCACGGTGTTTTTAGATCCTTTTTCCATTGCTTGATGAAATATGGCCGCTTTATCAGGATTTTTTTCCAGGAACTCCCAGTGCGACATGCCATATATATGATTGAATGCTGGTAAGCCAGATTTAACCGTGTAAAGCAATTCGCCGGCAGATTGATATAATTCTTCACCACATAAAATTACAAAATCTTTAATTGAATTTTCAGTATCAGAAACAAGTTGTCTGGCATTCGCGTTGAGCGCAAATACTTTCGGAGACTCTTCTTGAAAAATATTTAAAGACACCAAGCATCGCAACACTCTATACAATGATTCTTGATGAGTATTCGTTAATTTTGCTAACTCATCTATGGTTCTGGATTCGGATACTAAATAATCCGCGATATTTAATTTTGCAGCTACGTATAAACACTGGGTAGCTTTATAGCCAAATAATGTTCTTATTAACATGTCATTCCTTAATATTGAGCACAACTTTTTGTTTTTGAAATATTGGGTAACTCAGAATAAGGATTAAAGAAAAAATCCTCCGAGATTCCTGATAAACATTTGTTCATTAGATTACCGTGATCCAAATAAAATAGAGGAATGACAATCGCATTATTCTGCATATATTGAGCGAGCGCATGATATGCCTGGAATCTTTCATGCGATGAATATTTAGAGATGGCATTCTTTAAAAGCTGATCAATATTGTAGTCGTTAACATTCGCATGATTTTCATTATTCTTTTCAAAAAATTCTAAAATATTATACGCTTCTCGATTTTTAAAAATATAAAGATCAACAAAACCATCGAGGTGATGATTGAGGTATAGTTGTCTTAATCTGGCGTAGTCCATGTCATACTTAAAATGAATATCAATATTGTATTTTTTTGCAGCTCGAACAATTTGATTTGATATGCAGATATGCTTGGTACCCTCGAACTGCTGAATCGTAAGCTCAATTTTTGAGTGACTTAATGCCGGAATTTCTTTAAATACTTCATCGGGTGTAATAGTCGGTAATTTTGATGGAGCGATATTATGCAATGATCCGCCGATACCCGTGGGTATAATGCCATAAGCTTGATGTGTAGATGGAATGCAGGAGCTGTCTAAATTGTTATAGATTTCCTGCGCAAGCGCTTGACGCAACAGCAAATGATTAAATGGAAATTTCTGATTATTTAAGACGAATACTTCAGTCACATTGGGATTAGTTTTTACTAATTTATAGTCCGGATTTTTTAAATTCCAAATTGCGGGCATTCGATACATCAAGGCGCCATCCGGTTTTGCAGTTGTTAACATATTGCCAACATCGCGATCGCCTTCATAAAATAAAGTTATGCCATCATTTTTTATAACGACATCACCCGTATAATAATTGTTTGGTTTTAGAGTGAGAAAATCATCATTTTGTTCTTGAGTCATATAAGGACCAGAGCCTATTAATTTATTATGAGTTAATTTGGTAATGACGGTATTGGGTGACGATAATTGAAATAAAAATGCGCTCGGGCTGCAGTCAATATTAAACTTAATTTTATATTTGCCGATCGCTTGAATTTGCGGAGCGATGGACCTACCTTGCGCATGTTGGGTACATCCAATCAATCCTTGCAGTTGGCCGTATGCTTGACTGGGAGCGCTACACAAACGTTGCATTGAATTGACAATATCATTTGCTGTTACTTCGCTGCCATCCGAAAAATGATGATTGGGTTGAATGGTAATCGTAATTGATTTGTTATTGGATGCAATTTGCCATGACTGAGCTAAACTCGGTTGAAGCTCTTGATCGGCGTTAATGGTAACTAAGGATTCATAGATTAATGGCAGCGTAAACTTCGTATGGGCATTACTCGAAAATATAGGATCCAGTTTGTTTAATTTTACGGGCTCACTCATGACGATTTGATTTTTTAATTGCATCCATGCGCGAATTTCTTCAGTGCTCACAGCATGCGCAAAGCTAGATAGCATGAGACTACTCAGTATGATGCTGTATAAGAATTTTTTCATCATCTTCCAATTGGTCAAACAAATAGTTTGTATTAAAAATATGGGTAGCAATTTTTTTAGTTTCACTCGCTTGATTTTGTTTATTAAAAATTACCAGTAAATCAAGCCAGGGACTAATTGCTTCGTTATCTAATAATGTTGATTTTTGCAAATAAACGATCGCATCTTTCAAATTACCGAGTTTCTCTAAACACTTTGCATAGTAATAAGTATTCATGCCGGTGCCGGGTGGCCCAAGATCGATCGCTTTTAGAAAATATTTAGCAGCCATCTCATATGAATCAGAATTTATATAAAAAAACCCAAGCTCACTAAAACCAGTAGAATCGTAAGGATCGAGCGAGATTAGTTGTTGTAGGTAATTTTCAGCTGATTTTAAATCGCGCGACATATACCATTTTGAAATTGTTTGACTGCATGTATATAAATTCTCAGCGGCAACAATATTTTCGAACTCTGATTGTGGTTTGATAGTTTTTGCGAATTGCTCGGCTCGATTTAAAAATTCAAATTGAAGATCAGTGCCAAACTGATTTTCCATTGCAAGCCCTCTATAAGCAACAGATGCGCAGAGCATATTTTCAAAAACTGACATATCCAGTTCATTTATTAAACTAAGCAATATTTTGCTTAATTCAGAAACTTTTTCTGTTAATGACGGCTCTTTTTGATATCTATTAAAATAAACAACAATTTGATTTAATAGTTTAATCTTTTCATGAATGACAATTTGTGTATTGTTAAGATAAATATCCGCAAGTTCAAGTAATTCGTGAATTGATATTTCTCGATCGGTTGATAAATAGATTTCAATTTTTGCTGTTTCTTTTATCAAAGCAATTTCTAAGGGATAATCACCACAAAAATTTTCTGGAAAGTGATTAATTAAATGCTCAAAACATCCAAATCTTAATAAAATATTGGACCAGTTAATGTATTGAATTGCATTCAATTTTGAGTTATTCGTCACTAATTCATTGATTGAAGATAAATGATGCTGTTTGATGAAATGAGTGATTTGATTAAATTGCACTTTGTAATCATCACTTTCTAAATCGTAAAGTTCTTTAAAAAATCCAGAACGCGGGATTCGTTGTGGAAAATAGATTTTGGTATTTAAGAAATCTGGAGTATTTTTTATATTATGAAATAATTTGGTATAAAATTGTGAATTAAGCGTGGAGTTCTCATGATGCAACCCAATGTAGCCAGCTGATAATGTTTTATAATTAAAGTTCATATCTATTCTGCATCTATTAACTGAAATTGAGAGCTAATAATTTTATCGTTATCTAAAATATTTCTAACATTCCCATTAATAACTGTATAATAATATCCTTTAATTCCTGGAAAATGTTGTGCTGGATGCAAGAAATTATTCCAGTCAGCTGCTGGATGCTGATAATCGTTTTCTGTAAAAAAGAATGGAATTTTAGATATTGACTGCAAGTCAGACGCAACATCATCTGCGTCTTGTTCTAATGCAATTTTTGCGTAATTCTTTATTTCGCTTTCACTCTTGACAATAAACCAGCTGGGTTCTCCGCTCGCATTTAAAAATAAACAACTTCCTATGGTATCCAATAAGTAATATTCTATAGTTTGGAGTTTATTTTTTAGATTGTAATGAAGATTGATATACGCTGGATTCAGTAGAACTGAACGCAATTCTTGATCTAAGATATGAGGCAATAATTTCAAACTTAAGTCGTGAAAATATGAATCTTGTAGAATAGCAATGGATTGCTTGAGCTGCTCTGCAAAATGAGGATCGCCTTTATTAATAAAACTATGAATAATTCCCTTATTAAATGCATTAATAGCGACTTTATCCATTTCAACGCCGCCAGTCAAAAGTATTTTTTTAGCGGGATGTGAAATTAGTTTTTCACATATTTCCATTCCATTTGTTTCATCCATGTAATAATCAACAATAATCACTGAAACATCATGCAGTCTCTGGTCAGAATAAATTTCTTTATGAAGCTCGCGCGTATTAAAAAGAACAGCATAATCATCAGATGTTGTACCGACATCTTCTGGGGTTATGGTTGTTTTGAGAATTCTAGATTGTATGCGTTGATGCGAAGTTGGATTTTGTAAAAATATTAATGCTCTGTTCGGAGATTCGAATGAAATGCAATTTGTAGATGAGAGCAATGATGTGATGTTCTGCAAAAAACTGCTATCGTCATCAATAGCAACTACCGTAGTCGGATAATAACAACATATCATGCGCATCGCTCCTTAAATTTGCGAGTTCTTCTTGTAAAATAATAAAAACTCAAAGATAATATGAGATCTCCGCAACACTATCAACAAATTTCTAACAATAAGAGAGAATTTATTTCATGGCTATACAGGACAAGCAGCAAAATGGTCATATTGAGGACGATTTATTCATCTCACCCAAATCAAAAGGCGAACGTCTCAAACGATTAAGGCATCTCGCTAATCTTTCTCGGGAAGAATTTTGTGAAGATACAGAAATCACTTTAGCGACGCTCATTTCCTGGGAAGTGGGGCGCTTTGGCGGTTTATCCGCTAAGGGTGCTGCACGAGCAATTACACGCCTTGCTAAAGAAGGTGTTTTTTGTACGCCGGAATGGTTGCTCTATGAAATTGGCAATGGGCCCGAAGTGAAAGTTGATTTTAAGAAATCACAGTCACATCAGGAAACAATTTTGATTGAGTCAGTTATTCCAGAAAAAACAGCTATCTTAGAAGAGCTGCTTTTGTTTAGAAAATTAAATAAAAATTCGATTGATTATATTATCGACGATGATGCAATGTTGCCTCATTATTATGTGGGCGATTATGTCGCGGGCATCAAACGTTTTGGTGACAAAATTAAATCATTAATTAGCTTGGACTGTATCGTGCAAATTGATGATGGTCGACTCATGATGCGAAATTTACAGGCTGGCCCAAAAGAAAATTCATTTAACCTCATTTCTACCAATCTACAAACCAAATCAAAATATTCCATTATGTACGATGTTCATATTGTTGTAGCTGCTCCCATTCTCTGGCATCGCCGTCAAGATCCCGCTTTATAATCCAATAATATTTTCTATGATACTTAGAAAATATACTTGATAAAATATTTATTTCTATTAATATAAGAAAAAATAAGTTCTAGTCGAATTTATTCAGGACATTGAGCGTGCTCAATTGAAGGAGGACATAAAAGGGTATTTAAAGAAGGATTTAATATGTTAGTTTTACGTCGTAGCAGTGGTCAAACAGTTGTGATTGGAGAAAACGCTGAAATTATCGTTAAGGTTTTACGCAACGAAAATGGAGTGGTCAGCATAGGATTTGATGCGCCAACTGTCGTCCAAATTAATCGTTTAGAAAGTTATGAAAAAACTCTTGTATCATCTAATTTGCCATCCGATCGCAAGTTCAATTTAATTAATCGCTTAAGTCAATTTGATCAGAAATCTAAGAAATTCCGCGACAACTGCGCCAATTAATCACCGTTAGCACTTGTCATTTGTCATTAATTAAGGAATTAAACTTATGCGCATCTATGGCTCAGTCCCGGTTATATTCTGGGACAATCCTGATATTCAAAATTTATCTGATCAGGCAAAACTATTAGCGGTTTATCTATTAACATGTTCTCACAGCAACATGATCGGCTGTTATCGCTTACCAACAGGGTATATTGTCGAAGATTTGCATTGGGATCAGGCACAGGTTAATAAATTATTTCAAGAGTTAATTGCAACAAAATTTTTAATTCGAGAGGAAAATTCATGGCTTATTATTCATGAATTTTTAAAATGGAATCCTATCCAAAATCCGCGACAAGGTGTGGGTGTCAGAAAATTGTTTAGCACAATCCCACCCCAATCAACTGTTGCAATAGGGTTAACAAACAGTTTATTAGTCTATGGAAAATATCTCGAGAAAGAGTTTGTTGATCAATTAATGCAATTACAAAATTCTTCAGCAACTGTTTTCGAAGAATGCATGAGAGATCAGGAACAGGATAAGAATCAGGAACAGAATCAGAAAACATTAATATCGGGAATTGAGCTTCATCAGGTGAATTCTGCAAAAAATTCAGAACTCAAAAATGAAGCTATCGAAATTATTAATTTTTTAAATGAAAAATCCGGCAGAAATTTTCGAGTAGCTGATTCAAACATCAAGCTTATTATCGCAAGACTACGCAGTGGAGCAACTAAAACGGATTGCTTTCAAATCATCGCAAAGAAAACACGTCAATGGAAAGATAATCCAAAAATGTGGGAATTTTTGCGACCAGAAACTTTATTCAGGGCAAGTAAATTCGAAAGCTATATTGGTGAGCTAGGCGTGATAGTTGAAGGAGAAAAACCATGACCATCCATTGTCCTGATTGTCGACAAAAATTAGCTGACCAAGTTTTTCAATGTAATTGTGGTTGGCGCAAATTAAATTCAAGTAATTCTAGTCTTGCAGTCCGAAAAACAGATTTTCGTTGTGAATATTCCATCAACCAAAAGCGGTGTAATAATTTAGGCGGCATTTGTACCGCACCTTATGCAAAAGGTCCTTGGTATTGCTCAGCCCATTGGAGCGCTCTTCATGATTCTAAATTAAGTGCGGAGATCATTGCAGAATCAGAAAAATTCAAAGCGCCAATCTTAAATTGGAAAGAAGAGTTGCTACAAAAAACAATGTTAGGAATCAAGCCATGAAAAAAATTAAATATCAAAGTAAATCTAAGAATACTCGAGAACGCATTGAAGAAATTAAAACTGAATTAAAGCACTACGATGAAAACATTCAATTACTCTTTGATTTTGCAGAAGGGCGCAAAACACTGAAAGGCGGTGATTATTCTGATCGAGCTTATTTCATCAAACCAACATCAACTAAAGATCCACAATTCTACTTCACAATTCGAAATTTAAAACTCCAAATCGCATTACTCAATCGAGAAATGCAAACCCTAATTGCATATGGTATGTGAGGCGATGATGACGAATCAATTTATGGAATATGTTGAATCGCGTTTACACGAATGGGCGGAATGGTTCTGCAAAGGCAATTGGTACGGGATTGGTTATCCAACCCGTTCTACTATCGAAAAATTAATGCGCGAGGGATTTAGCGGTAAAGCATATGGACCAAGACCGCTACCTACCCATGAATCTGCGGAAGAAATTGAAAAGTTGATTATGATTATGGCTAAACAAAATTTTGATATGGCATATGCATTGCGGTTGCAGTATTTGACGCGAGGGTCACTTCGCGCTAAGTCTAATGCATTCAATGTATCGCATATGACATTTAAATATTATGTTGGCATGGGGAAGCAATGGCTAGCAGGCAGATTAAGTATTTAAAAATCAAATAGCTATTTCATATGGTTTTTAATGTAAGCAAGTGGGCAATTAAAACTAAGCGAGAACTCAAGATAAATATTTTGCATCCATTATGCATAAACAATAAAATGTTGTATAATCTATATACTATATAACTCAATAGGTGTTCTTTTATGCTCTCACCGAATCAGCAGCCTGCTCAGCAACTGTCAGTTTTTAAACCAGCGCCATTTGTGGACCCATTAACTTATAAATCAAGCTTTAGAGATCGCGCTCTCGAAGAAAAGCTAAATACAATGATCCAGTTGGCGAGTTTACTGTATGAGGGTTATCGCAGAGATATTAATGTCGGTTTTAGGACGCCTTGCAATATTGGTGTGTGGTTAATGTTCTACTTTGCAGCCATTACTGATGATGGTCAAGCACTTGTAAGAAAGGAGATGGCTGAAAAATTAGTGAGAACAATTGCACCGCAAGATCCAAATTACGCTGTCATTCAAGATGCACAAAATGCCTTACAATTGGGTGCCAATCCGCAAGTTGCTTTGGCTGAGCAAGCTATCACCGGGCTTTTGAATGAATTAACGCAGCCAGAAAATTTGAAATTAATAGTCAAAAAATATTTGGATACCGGAGGGACAGCGGAAATTACCTCTAACAATGGAGCTGTTGTTGATAAAATTCAGGCTAAATTACGTGCACATGGTTTTTCTGCGGAAGAATGCCGGGCTTTTGTAAAGGAAGATCGAGAAAGCCCCGCTTTAAAAATGAGCATGAAAACTAACATCAAATTTGTTTGGTTTAATCATAAAGAAAATAAAGAAGTACAATGCTATTTCCGAACACCAGACGGCCGTGAATATAAAGATGTTCCTATGTTGGAAATGAATTCCTCGGATCATCAATGTGAATACATTCCGATACAATACAAAGGGCAGCGATTGCATGCATTACGTTTGAGATTGCAAGATTCATCCAATCCAAATGGTAAAGCGCCAGACGGGGGGCGTACTGTCAGTTTTATTATTCCAGAAGATTCGAAAGGCGTTGAGCGTACCAATTTCGAAGCGGAATGGTTAAAAATTTTTTACACACTCGGACAAGAAACTTGCGTCGTGGATAAGGATGATAACAAAACCAAAACCCAAAGAAGATTAGCGCTTTTATCTGAAGTGTACAATGAACAACAATCAAGACAATTGGCAATTAAAGAAAGCAAAATTAGTACTACCCCCCAGAAGCACTATGATCAGCAAGTCGTCCGATTTACGGGTTACAATTTAAAACCCTTAAAAAAATCACCTAATGATCAGGAAATTCAAGCGCAACAATTATATGTTTACCCAAAAAGCGACAAGATCGAAATGGCTTTTAAAAAAGGTGATGGTCAGATTGAGCGACGCGCATTATTTCGATCCGATCATTTTCCTCCTCCAGCGGTTAGAGCGCAAATTCTTGCTTATTTAAATGGCGGGCAAACATTAACGGGGGATATGGTAAAATTTATCTATCTTGGAGCGGAATTACCTGCTGTTCCCGGAGTTCATTCAGAATCAAAAGTTGTGCTTACGGCGCGAACGCCTTTAATCAATGATCTTAACTTTACCGATACTACTCTCGGAGTATATGAAGTGTTCCTCAAAAAAAATTCAGTAGTCGGGGTGATTGAAGAAGGTCAGCTACAATACAGAGGAATTCGCGCTATCAAAACTGACAAAAAAGGCGGTGAAATTAAAAATGAGGAAACGATTTCCGTAGCAAAAGGAGGCGGAAACTTTAACATTCCTGCGCCACGGATTACGGTCGAAGTCAATGTGCCGCATGCATGTTTTGTAGTATATGCGCAAAATAATGCAGATTATTTTGGCTTTAGATTATGCGATCCCAAGCAAAATTTACAACTAACTAATGCCAATGGACAGCTTTATGAAAGAAATAATCGGCCACAGTTGCAAGCCCCAGTGAGCAGTATACCCCCATCCCGTCCTGCGATATTGGCACCGAGCTCTACTACTATTACGGCACCATCAGCAATGTTTGGATCACAAAGCGCTCCCCAGGCTGACTCTACCGCTAAACCTGCGAGATTAATGCCTCCTGCTTCATCATCTAGCGCATCTTCCAATCCGCAACCAGCATCATCAGGTTCATCTGCAACGCTATTTGCCGCAAAAGGAATTGAAAGCAAAACTGATATTTCATTGCTTACCAAATTAAATGATGAAGCTAAAGAACAATGCAAAAGCATCAAAGATGAAGTAATGCCATTATTCCAGGACCTCATAAAACGCCTAAAAGTCATTACATTAAACGATTCGAGCTTGCTAGAACTGTATGCTTTGATTACAACAGCAGAAATCGACAATAATTGGAGCATGGTATTTTCATTGAGTAAAAATATCCTGTTGAACCACAAAGACATCGCTGATGCTTTAGCTAATTTTAGAAAAATCGATGATATTATTCGAGTAAGTAATAAGAGTAATGCATGGATAGATGCGCTATGTCATATAAAGCATCTCAGTGATGCAGTGCAAATGAGCGAACGCGCAGTTGAGGAGCGTTTGACAAGTCTTGAACAGCAATTTTATGACAACATCGACACGGGCTTTAATCCATGCCGAGCATTAGTGGTTGCTGAGTTATCTAGTATTTTAGGGGAAGATCTCTCGAAGGATAATAACACTTCTTTAGAAAAATTATTCGCGCGTTATATTTTTAAATTAACTGGAGAAGCAAAAGAAGAAAAAGATGTTTCTAATATTTCAAACGCGCGATTTGAATTAGCATTTCGCGCGCAAGGGAACGCAGCGGTCCTGTCATTTACTTATCTCAGCCCCAATGTGAATAATATTTTCGGCAAAGCGCTTGCTGCACTACCCCCAAGTGCTGGCATCACAGCAAAGGGCTCAGTGATTAGTATAGATCTCACATCTTTTGTCAAACAGGCGCTTCCCGAAATGCTGGCGTTGCACCATCAAAAACAAAAACGTCTGGAAATGTAGCGCACGTTGCGTACTATGATAAAAGAAATTGGCGCGTTGTGTTATTCAGTGTCGGGAGAGATAAATAATTTGTACTAGAAATTATAAAGTCCTAATTATAAAATCCTATTGTTATGTAAATACAAAACAGGTATAATTTTTCTAAAATGTAATTCTATTAACTAAAACCTGCCCCGTGCAGGTTTTTTTACGCTCCAACATTCCAATCAATTTCCAACAAATCTCTTTGAGTTAAAAAAAATTTAATGGAGTTCAATCATGAAATTGAAACTCACGGCGTTTATTTGTCTGATGTTTTGTGCCAGCATGACTGATGCTGCAAATCAAACACAAATCAGTCGCTACATCACAGTTTCAAATAAACCAGTAATATCGCAAATTAATTTATTATCGCAAACCGTACAAATACGGTTTCCAGAGAGTATTCAAACCGTTGGTGATGCGATGAAATATTTATTGAAATTCAGCGGATATAGCTTAATTGCTGAGGATAAAATGCAACCCGCATTTAAAACAACTTTATTAAAACCATTGCCCATTATCGATCGCGCAATAGGTCCCGAATCAACTACAGATGCTCTTATCACTTTAGCGGGACCCGCGTTTTTTTTGGTAAATGATCCGGTCAATCGAACCGTTAATTTTAAATTAAAGAAATTTTACGTTAAAAAATATTATTCTTGAGGATTAGCCATGCAGATTTCAAATAAATCAAAAATAGTAATAGCATTATCAAGTGCATTAATAGTCTTGCTGTGTATTTCTGGATATTTTATTCATGCAAATGATTTATTGCACTCAACGAGTCAAAAGAAACATAATGAATTAATCTTGCAGCAAATCTTCCAAATCCATTCTGAATTAGAAAACTTAAAATCAAATCCTTATGAAGTCAAAGCATTATCGCAAGTTGTAAATAACATAAATGACTTAAAAGATAGCATAAGCGATTCTGCTAAAATATCGGATGTTAAAAATATTTCAAGCGAAATAGGTACTGTTAAATCAGATCTAGATAATAAATTAGATGCAATTCAGAAAGCTATCTCTACTCAAGATGACGGTAAAGAATATTTAGACAAAAGTGCATTGCCATTTATTGTTTTGTCAATCGATGTCATTGCAGGCTATCCATTCGTATCGGTTAATTTTAATAATCAAATACTGCCAATGTCAGTCGGTGATACATTGGCTGGATTTAGATTGGAATCAGCTGATTTTGTTTTAGATACAGCGCAATTTGTGAATCACAACAATCAATATATTAAAATTAATTTAAAGAGTTCTACATGAAACAAGCAATTGCAATTGCATCTATCATGCTGTTATCAGGTGTTGCATTTTCTGATGATACTGTTAGCAATACGATAACTCAGAATACAGTCGATAGTAATTCTATTGTTGGTACTGCAACGGATTGGAATTTGACCGATGTAGAATGGAAGAAATATATATCCTTAATGCAGGGAATTTATGGCAAATATTATGCACATTTGACGCCACCGGAAGTTTTAGGTAACAGTGCTGACAATGATGAGGATAGGCGACACTATGCAGAAGTGGCTGTTCAGTTGGAACACGAAAAGATTTCCCGAGAACTTGCATTCAATCGAGAGTATACGCAAGCTGCAGAAAGGCTTTATCCCAATGAACCGCTAATCAAGTCATTTGATTTTACGCCCTATACACCGATACCTAATGCCAAATAGTACACATGGAAAACATTATAGTTCAGTGCTTGGTTCTGGCATTCAATTAGTTTTTACATTACTACTTCTATCGCTGCTCGTTTTGGTTATGAAAATCATTATTTTAAGCGGAAATATTATTTCGCAAAAACCCGATTTAATATTGGATCGATTTTACGATATCGTTTTAAATTCGACGATGTCGATTGTTATGCGATTATTGCTTTTCTTTAAAAATTTACCCTTATTTTTAAGTTTCATTATTCTTGCTGTTATGGATGGATTGGTGATGCGAGATATCCGTAAATTTCAAGCTGCACGAGAAAGTGCGTTATGGTTTCATCGAGTCAAGGTAACGCTGATTTATTTCTTTTATAGCGGGTTTTTATTTTATTTATCGGTTCCAGATGAAATCGATTTGGAATCGGTATTAATCTGCATAATGCTGAGTGTCAGTATTTTGATTCAAGTGCTCGTCAAGGGGTATAAGAAATATGTCTAAGATCAATATTTTTAAATTATTGTTACTTTCTGGTGTAATGACTTTGTTCTCGAATATTACCTATGCTGATACGAATGCGGATACAGAATCAGTTTATCTCACCCAAATTCTTAATCAGTTAAATGCGATTAAACCATTAATTGTTACGGCATCAAAAGTTGAGCCTGCATCCAATCGCATTCAGTTTCACTGTACAAGCTTTAAAACAATTGATGGGGTAACCCATCCTGGGTTATTGGATGATATCAACCAAATTGAAGCTGGTATTACAGATCAGCTTAATCATGTAGCTCTTGAACCAAGAGTATTACCACCCATACACGGGGATTATATGTGATGGATAGTGCGCTTACTGCCTTTCAAACAACCGCCGGGATCTCTGCTGCAGATTTAAGTTTATTGATTAGAACCATGTTTGTGGCCTTATTTCTCATTTGGTCAGGCTGGATTGTGTATCAAGTTTTTATGAGCGCGGCTTATGATGAGCTCAATATGCATCATTTGATCCAGAATATTTTTAGAGTATTGATACTTTGTAGTTTGGTCACAGCGGTTGCCTTTATTAATTGAGAGTGTGCTATGCAAAAACTGATTTTGAAAATCAATGATGTTTTGCTTTTACTATTTATTATGCTGATATCGCATAGAGCGTTTGCAGATTTGCCAACCCCTTCAAGTGATGAAACCTTTGGCAATGGTAAAAGTGCGATTGATGTCGGTGGTACGATGTTTTTTAAAGGTTTGAAGTATGGCTGCTACATTGTGGCGGTCGGTGCCATTATTGGAACTGCAAGTGTTGTATTCACTGCATTCAAGCAATCTCACGACAAGGGTGAGATTGGGCATTTTATTAAGTATCTCTTATTTGGATTGGTGCTGATTTCATTATCGCTTGGTCTTGCGTACTTTGGATACTCTGTAATCCCAGATGGCAGTCTTGATTAATGATTTTAAATCACATAAACCATAAGATGCCGATCTACAAAGATTGTACGGTAGGTGAGATGTTATTTGTCGGTTCAACATTTTTTACGATAAGTGCAATCTTACTATCAATCACAACTAAATTATTGATTGGTTATGCTGCTATTGGATTTGCAGTTAGTTTTTTGTTGTTGGTACCAGCAACCCGGATTTCATTAGGTCAACTCCAAAAAATTAAATATGGCAAGCCTTATGGTTATTACCAACATCTCATGATCAAAAAATTAATCGATCTTGGATTCATAAAAAATCTTTATATCACCCAACAATGCAAATGGTCTGTCAGGAGAATCGTATGAAGCACCCGATATTTACAGGCTGGATCGTGAATGTATGGCGGAAAGAAGATCAAGATCAAATAATAATAAAATTGCAGAAATATTTTATAGCAATACTTTCAGGCATTATTATGATTTTATCAATTGGTTGGATGGGCGCACCATCGCGTTTAACGATTTATATTCCCCCAGATATCCAAAATGGTGCAACCTTGAGAGTCGGGACTATTCCGAATGCTTTAATTTATAGTTTTGCATACGAACTCTGGCAAGAAATGAATTATTGGCCGAGTGACGGCGAGATGGAGTATAAAAAGAATATTCAAAGTTATTCTTATTATTTAACCCCGCAATTTAAGGCGGAATTATTAAATGATTATGATGCTTTGAAAACCACTGGTCAGTTAGACCGTATTCGCTATCTGCAAGGCTTCAACGGTGGGGCGTATGAATCATCTAACATTAAGAAAATTAATAATAATACTTATGAAATTGATTTGCCCATGCGTTTGACTGAATACAAGAATAACCAAACAGTCAAAGATGTGGAAATCCTCTATCCATTAAAGGTCATCCGCACCAACGTTTCTCCTAAAAACAATCCCTATGGTTTGGCGATCGCGGGATTTATTGCTGAGCCTAAGCGTGTGACGACCTATATTTAATCTGAGGTTTCAATGAGAAGAATATTATTGCTCTTGATCATCATGAGCTGCATGAATTTATCTTATGCCAATGGTTATGATAGTCTCACTTTAACCGATGCAGAAATCGCAAAGCTTAAAAACATCTTTCCAGCTGATAGTGCCAGCACTCATCGAACAACGGATATTGATGTCTCAACCATTAAAAATACCGGAGCATCGGATTCAGTTACAATCAATCAAAATAATATACCCAATGAAACCGGTACCTTAAATTACGTTGATTTGATTCGTTATGCTTGGCAGACAGTATATGCACCGACGAGATTATTAAATAACATGACCCAATATCAGCGCGTACCCTTAAAAACCTCACCATTTGTTTCAAATTTAGTTTTAGGTGATAAGGTCTTTGCGCATCCTGTGGCATCTTGGTTTATCAATAATGAATACGTGACTGCGATTGCCCTGCAAAATAAATATCCCCATATCGCTAACATTAATTTAAGCAAAGATATTTGCGGTGACTGGAAGGCTGGAACTCTCTATCCACGAGATATTTTAAAACCAACCAAAGAAGCGGATAGTACCACATTATTCTTGATTTCGAACCAACCATTTGCTGAAACGTTCGGAGTCTGTAATGGCAATGCATAACACAAACCCCTTATTAAAAATCGCAGGATTTGCAACAGCAGGTGTTTTGGGAGTAATATTTCTCGCATCGATTTTCAACCACAATCATGCAGACAATACGACACTCAAAAATACGATCCAAAAAAATGCCGCAGCAGATAGTGCGGCGGAATCATTAAATACTTTAACTGCAGAATTGTCAGATACTAAAAAAGAAATTCTCGATGTTTCAAAAAATAATGAAGCTTTGCGCAAAGAGAACACTCTGTTGCTACAAAAGGTCAACGGAAAAGTAATATCTGAAACATCCACGCTTGCAACCGAAGTTGAAAGTTTGAAAAATCAAATGGGATTGCTCTCACAAAATAAAATCAATGGTCAGAATTCAAACACGAACACCATTCAGACAATTCCTGATTCAATCCTGGTTCCCAACAATAACAATAATAAAATGTTATCTTATTTATCGAATGATCATGATACAAAACTAGATTCGAATATAAATCATGAAAATAATAAGCCGAGGCCCATTCCGTATTATACAATTCCAGCGAATGCGACATCCGTCAAAGATAAATTAATGACAGCATTGGTCGGACGCATTCCAGTGAAAGGTGTGGTGACAGATCCATATCCATTTAAGATTGTAATATCAGATGATAACTTAGCTGCGAATGGTTTGCGTATCCCGCATTTATTACAGATGATCGTCAGTGGTTATTGCGAAGGGGATTTGAATTTAGTCTCAGTGCGTGGCTGGATTACATCGCTCACTTTTGTCTTTGATGATGGAACCATTTCTACAACAACATCGAATGATAACGATATTGGTAATTTCACGAAATCCAATAGTTTGGGATATTTATCTGATCAATACGGCAATCCATTTATCCGCGGGAAATTAATTACGAATGCACCAGAATTTTTAAGTATCAACGCAGGACTTGGAATGGCAGCAGGGGCGGCGAATGCATACTCACAATCACAAACAACGAGTGATGGTTCTATCTTGGGAGGTGATACCGCAGTCACCGGTTCTCAGAGTAAATTTGTCTTAGGTCAATCGTTATCAAATGGCACATCCGCTGTCCAGCAATGGTGGGCTGATCGAGAACAACAATCCTTTGATGCGGTTTATGTGCCGACAACAGATAGTCAAGGAAACACAGTTCAGATAGCCGTTAACTTTTCAAAAGAAATTCATATTGATTATGATCCAGCGGGGAGAAAATTAAATTATGCGACAAATATTAATGGTAGTTTGCATGGCGGGCTTGATTAGTAATATTACGGCTTGTAGCAGTATGCGCGGCAATGTCATCCCACAAAAAGGACCAACGATGGAAGAAGTATATGACAGCATAAGTTCATCTATACCTAATACACCATCAAACATTGATTCTAGAATTAATATACATGTTACTGATGATACCGCATTACACGATGCATTGATTGATACTCAATTTAAAAAAATCCCCAACCCAGAACTGAAAATGTATGTATTTCCCCATGTAGTTGGATTGGAAGAGATTCCGATACCCGGATACACGACAGAATTTAAAGCCTACAACCATGATCATTATGTATTACCTAATGAAACTATGCGGGATTAAAATATGCTGAATAAAACAGATATTGCAAAATCATATAGCCATCGACCTAGTTTAGCATCGCGCTTACCGTGGACTGATTATAATGATGAGCATCAATGCTTTTTATTAGAAGATCGTGAAAGCCTAGCTGTTTGTTTTGATATTACCGGGGTTGCAACGGACGCTAAACCTCAAAGTATGTTGGAAGAAATTGCTTATTCCATCCAAGAAGCTTTAAAAAATTCGATACCATTGGAAAAAGAAAATCCTTGGATCCTGCAGGTATATGTGACAAAAGAAAATAGTTTAAATGCTGAATATCAAAAAATTGAGAATTATTTTTCTAACAAAGAGCATGCGTTTACAAAAGCATTTTTAAATAATATCAAAGAGCATTTTGATTATGTGAGCCAGCAAGATGGGATCTTCCATGATAATCAAGTAACCAATCTTCCATTTCGTGGTGGTATTGTCAAAGTCTATGCTGTGCTTTATCGAAGGCTATCTACCAAAAATAAAAATAATACGCGATATGATCATTTAGAAAAAATAATTCACATTGCCAATAAATTCACGGATCAATTGCGTAGTTCTGGTATTGAAATCAAAAGAATGACGGGTGAGAAGTTTTTTAAATGGATGTTTCAGTGGTTTAATCCAGGAGTTGATTGCAGCTATTTATATGAAAATCACAAACCTGCCACAGCTGACTTATCTGAGTTCTTATTCGCAAAATCCATTGAATCATTTGATGAGGGTTGGCTTTTTAATAACAAGCCACACAAAGTATTAACCATTCAACACATGACAACCAATCCTGCGATCGGTCATTTATCAGGCGAACGCAAACGCGAGATTGATGATAAAGTTTTTAATCTCGTGGACCATCTACCTTCTAGCAGTATCTTTTGCTTGAACATCGTCTTTCAAGCGCAAAGTGAAGTGGCATTGCATTTGAAGATCGTCAATGATTCAGCGATTGGTAATCATGCAGAAGCTTTAAAAGTCAAAACGGATATCGCTATCGCAAATAAAATGATAACAGAGGGTAATTATCTCTTTCCGGTTACCATGGGTGTTTATATCAAGGGCGACACCATTGATGATCTTCGTAAAAACGAATCGTACACAGAAGTATTGCTGAACAGCAATGGCTTTAAAGTAATAACAGATGATGAATTATTCCCGATAGACGCTTATCTTCGCAATCTACCGATGTGCTATGACTTTCACTTTGATAAAAAGCATACCTATCGATCAAAATATCTATTGTTAAGTGATATTGCAAGATTACTTCCTTTTTATGGTAGAAGTACTGGCACAGGTCACCCAGGCTCCATCTTCTTTAACCGTGGTGGGGCGCCCTGGATGATGGATGTAATGAAAGACAAATCTAAAAATGCACATTTATTAGTGTTAGGTGAAACCGGTACTGGTAAATCCAATTTGCTCAATTTTATGATTGCCCATGATTTGGCTTTATATAATCCAAAGTTTTTTATTATCGATGCGGGTGGATCATTTGATTTATTGGGTGACTACTGTGAATCGCTTGGATTAACCGTTAATAAAATTAAAATTGATTTAAATCATCCTGTTTCTTTGAATCCATTTTCTGAAGGCTTGCGTATCGTTCAGCAATTAAAGGATTATCAAGAGGATTTAGGCGTCTTAATCAACCGCCATACGAACAAATTAATCGATGAACATCATAACAATACCAAAAAAGAAGCGGATCCTGACATCGATGAACCGAGAGATATTTTAGGCGATATGGTATTAGCAGCCCTCATTATGATTACCGGTGGCGAGAAAAAAGAAGAGGAAAGTTTAAGGCGTGCTGATCGAATGCTGGTTATGGATGCGATCATTGATGCTGCATTTTATGTGCATGCTCAAAATCGGGAACAAATGATCGCAAGTGATATTGTCGATGCGTTTGAACGATTAATTTTGAAATTTGATACAAGCCTTGAAAAAGACAAAATCAAACGCGCGCGTGAGATGGCGGATAGTCTTCGTTATTTCACCAAAGATCCAGTATCAAGCCGCTTTTTTAATTCTATCGGTACTCCATGGAAAGATGCAGATGTCACTATTATCGATTTTGGTTTATTTGCCCGAGAAGGGTATGAGGCCCATCGTTCGATTGCTTTTGCATCGATTATGAATAAAGTTTTATCGTTAGCAGAACTAAACCAGCACTCCAATCGTGCAATAAAATTAGTCTGCGATGAAAACCATATTTTTACATCGATTTCACTTTTAGCGGACATTCAAACGCGTATTGCGAAAATGGGTCGAAAACTTGGGCTATGGCTTTGGCTCGCGACCCAAAACATGCGTGACTTCGCCGATGGAGCAAGACGCATGTTATCGCAAATCGAAACTTGGATGTGTTTAGCATTACCACCTGATGAAATCGAACAAATTGAGAAATTTAAAATATTAACGGCTGAGGAACGCAATTTATTACTCTCTGCAAAAAAAGAAAAGGGTAAATATACGGAAGGCGTCATTTTAAGTGCCAATGTTAAAGGATTAATACGTAATATTCCGCCTAGATTGTATCTTGCAATGGCTGCAACGGATCAAGATGAAAAGAATTTAAGAAAACAAATGATGCAGCAACATAATTGTTCTGAAATTACAGCCGTCAAAATCATTGCGCAAGAGATGATGAATAAATCATGATTAAAAAAATAATCAACATAGCATTATTGTCTTTTGCAATAAATGCGTATGCTGGAAATTCCATAACATCCATTGATCTTGCAGAAGATACTCTAACTGCAGCAATAAAACCCAACGGCACCTGCCTGCATTACCAAATACCAACGCACTTTTGCATTTGGTTTGATGTTTTAGATGGTAAATCAGTGACACCAGTTCTCAATCATTATCTACCTGATTTGGTGGTCGTCGTTTACCGCAATAAAAACGAAAACCCGTGGATTGAAGCGCGTGCATTATTGGATAACATAAGTTCCAACGTACAAAGTTCATTAATCAAAAATGTAGGATCAGGTGATCATAGCTTCTTAAGCAATCATGAAAATAATGTGATATTCAAAGAAGCGGATGTGATTGGTAATCCTGGTTTATTAGTATTACAAGATCGCATTGGCGGTGTTTTATTAAAAAGTAACGCAACTCCTGCGAAACCATATTTCCAATCGATGTTAGATAGTTTCCTCTGGCGCGGCATGATGCCTGAATCATTGCCTGAAGAAACGGCTGCAATTGGATTGAACCTGACTCACAACATTGCAGCAGGATTAAATGACTGGGGTGGGCTTTATCCGCATGAAGGTACTGTGCAAGGTTTTGATGATGCGAAAGCATCAATGGTCATCGCACAGCGTGCAACAGATTTATTAACTGGTAATGCCTTTGCTCATATTCATCAATCGTTATCCAATTCTTGTGGTTCGCATTGTAAAGTATCGCCCGTTACCGAAAACTCACAAGAGACGTTATTTCAGCTGGTATATCCGATAGAGGAAAACGATTGTTACCCATTAGGAAGTGATCAATCGTACCGGTCCGATATGTTAAACGATCAAGGTGCATATGTGTGGATCGTCTGGCGGCATTATCAAGGTTGTGCAGATGGTGATGGTACATATATTGGAGAAACTTAAAATGATTAAGTCATTATTGTTGTCGTCATCGCGAGGCCGCGAAGCGCTTAGCCGTGGTGATCCAGAAAAAGCTGGATTGCCGCGCCAAGCAAAATGCGCTTTGCTCGCAATGACGGGACTGCTCGCATTTTCATTATGCTCAAATGTGTATGCCAACATCATTCCATTAGGTAACCAAAATAACACCCTCTATTACAAAATAGGTGGCGGTAGTGATTTCACACTTCCACCCGTATCCAGCACCGATACAATAAATTTAAATACCAACGCCAATCTAGGATTAGGCTACAGCTGTGGCGCATTTAATCCCGCACTTTCCATCACTCAATACATGAATGATTTAAAAGACAGCGTCGATAATTTAGCAAATGATTTAATTACCAATGCCGAAGGTGCATTACTTGAAATGCCAATGTATGAATTAGCTAAAGCGAATCCCACGCTATACGCCTTATTCAATAATCAATTATTATCCGCACACGATAAAATCCAAGTTTCCATGAAATCCTGTCAAGTTGTAAAAAACCAAATTGCCCAAGGTCAAAATCCTTATCAAGATTGGGCAACGATTGCAGTTGGTGATCAATGGAAAAAGAGTTTGTCCCTTGTTGCAAACGGCAGCGCTGATATCAATCAAGTGAGTGATACTATAAATGCAACGAGTGGCGATGATGGATTATCTTGGGTGCAAGGTAATCAAAATGCTGATGGTAGTTTACATGCAGGAGGTTTAAACCAACCACCCGTGCACGTGATCGCTGATGCCGTTAAAGCTGGATACAATGCAATACTCAATCGCGATTTGCAAAGTACCGATCCCGCACCAACCAATACATCAAATTCAGAACTCACAAAATATTTTGCAAATCCACAATCTGCAACCACATGGGCAACTGCAGTATTGGGTGATGAAGTGATTACAACCTGCAATGAAGATTCTTGTCAAGCAGCACAAAGTAGTTCGGTCGGTTTAGGTTTATTACCCTGGGTCACTAACTGCAATCAAGACTCAACCAATTGTGCTGATACAATAAAAAATAATTTAGCAAATTTAGTAACAGGCAATGCAGCCATCACAAAAGATAATTTAGATAATGTTTCATCAGATGGTGTAGCAATCAGTCCCGATGTCATATCATCCATCAAAAAAATGGATGTGACCCAACAAAGTATTATCATCCAAAAATTATCACAGGAAGTTTCAATGCAACGCGTGATCGATAAGGCATTAATCATTCGAAATATTCTATCAACGGGATCACAAGTGCCAGTGATTGCAAGAAATCGCGCCGCACAAAATAGTATCCATCGCGGCATTAACCAATTGGATGATGATATTAAGTCGCTGGCATTTGAAAGTGATATTCGGAAAAAGATGATGTCGAGTACGCTGAGTGAGGTGATGGGTTATGGTAATGAGACTCAACAAGCAGCGATGTCGGTGCCGGCAGTAAAAAATAATCAACCCATCTTGCAAAACAGCGCAATGAATATAAATTTAACTAAATAAATTTTATAAATTTATTATTTTGTTTTTCCACTCTGACCAGATTTGGGTAAAGTTACAGTTTGAGAAGCGCTGGATGGCGTAGGAGGTGTTGATGTAGGTGCTTTAAAAAGCCAGCTTGGGACAACACGGCCAGCATTGATATCTTGTTTTTCTTTTTCATCTGCATTAGTGTGACGATGCACTTTATCTTTATTGAGTAATTCAAGTAGCTTGGATGAAAATTTCTTGATATTGAATGCTTCATGCGCGGTACTTTGGTGTCTTTCGGGTATCTTATCTGGCGCAGGAACAGAAGCTAAAATTTCTTGGATCTGATAAAGTTTTTTAATTTCTTGTTCAGTAAGAGGATTATTATTTGGGTTAGCAATATGATCACCCTGATAAGAATAACCAGTAAGATCTATTAATACACCAAATGCTTCAGTATAAGTGTTGTACCCTCTTGATAATTTACCACTGTAAGATTCATTCTTATAAAAATTGTCAAACATATTGCGTAGTATTTCTCTCGTTAGCATAAAATGATCCTCCATCTAATACCTTAAAGTATAGCACATGTTGGCTTTTCATTATTTATGGAGAACTTAATGGGATAACATATTGTTTGTTAAATAATTCTAACGTTTTTATGAATTAATCTTATATTTTCGAGAAAACAAAAATGTCCATCGGCGTTCAATCCTACCCCGAGCTCTATACGATGCTTCTGGGCTGGAATCTATACGACAAAATTTGGAATTTGCTCACTGAAACTGGCATTGCGTATTTGCCATTTTTGGGATTAATTTTTCGAACCATTTCGCAATCGTATTTGAAATCACATCATGGTGCGGAATTTGGATTGCGTAATTTAGAAGTAAATTTTATTGGTACATTGTTATTAATATTTTTTGTAGTTGCACCGGTTTATCCACTTGATGTGCAATCAGTTTCATATACTCCGATGTGTGGTGTGAATGCTGGGAATACGTATACTCCAGGTAATACGGGTACAACATATGACAAAGCTTTTGCTGTACCGACTGATAGCACACTCGTGCCACTTTGGTGGTATGCAGTAATTTCAGTTTCAGAAGGCATGACGAGCGCTGGGAATACCTTAGTTGGATGCGTGCCGGATTTACGTAAAATGGTGACTGAAGTTGAGATGACGCAAATTCAAGATCCTGAAACGAAATCTGAATTACAAGATTTTGAAACGATGTGTTATATGCCCGCGCGTACGCAATATTTGGCGGACAAAAATAATAATACCGATACACTCTCAACCATTCAAAATGATTTAGATCAATATGGTAATGATGACACCGAATGGTTAGGCTCACACAGTTTTAATGATGTGTATTATAAAAATATTAATGCAACACGTTCGGTGCCTGGATTTCAATATGATGCAAGTCAGGATTTAAATTCAGATACTAATTCTATTAATCCACCCACTTACGGCAATCCTAATTGTTATGATTGGTGGAATGACGTCGATAATGGTTTAAAGAATAAATTGTATGAAGCTCTACCTAAAACATTTTCTGATGAGTTTTCGAGTTTTATCAATGATGATGCGACAAAAGATAATGTGATTAAGAAAATTATTTCTAATGCGAACAGTGGGTATAGTGGATATGACAATGCTAATAATAATTTTAGTAGTTATGGCTATTCACATGTCGCATCGGCGTTAGGCACTTGGTTTTCGCAATTAGAAGAATATCCGAAATTATATGCTGCAGGACAAGCAGCACCGATTATTCAAGCGTTATTACTCTTGCTAATATTTGTATTTTTACCGTTTGCATTAGTCTTTAGTAGCTATCGCGTACATGCCTTTATTTCAGCATCGATTTTAATATTCTCAGTTATATTTTGGAGCTTTATCTGGCATCTGGTGAGTTGGACGGATGCATCACTCATGCAAGCGCTTTATTCATCTTGGTTCGCAGAACAAGGTGCCGGTGCAACGCTTGCTGATATGATTATTGGAACGCTTGTAATATTCGCCCCATTGGGTTGGTTTTTCTTTATGAAAGCATTGGGTGTTGCCGCGGGTGATTTTGTAAGTGGAATTATGCTTAATCTAAATAAATTAGGTGAGACATCGGGTAGGACGGTGGGTGGTGCGGCTAAAGGTGCTGCGACAAACACTGCATCTACTGTTGGCAAGATGATGATTGAGTAGCTCTTGGAAAATAATATGATATTTGAAATTGTAAAGCATGTTTGGTTTTTTAGAATTTTTAGGTGGAGTTTAATTGCGATCATTTTTATTTTTTGGAAAAGGCTCGTGAATTATTTCGGCATTAAAAAAGAAATGAGCATGGATGAAATAAACCATTGGCAAAGTAAACGTTTGCCAATAGTGATTGCTTTAATAATATTTGAGTTGATTGTTTCTGAAAATATCATTATTAAAATTTTAAATTTAATATTTTAAATATAATACTTTATAGTGTGTGACCGATCGCCGGGGAAAAAGTGGCTTCTTCTCGAATTCCAATACTGATACCTTGCAAATTACGACGATTCTTTTTTGCATGGTCATGCATCATATCGCTCACACAAACTCTTTTATCGCACCCAAATAAACTTTTCAGATACTGATACCGGATACAGATTCCATCTGCTGCTTGGTATGGTCGTTTTCCATCCCTTAATAAGCATTCATATCTTTTTGGATTAGAAAACTGAGCTCGAGCCTCATTTAATTCGTTTTCATTGAAAACAACTTGGCGATGAGATTGTTGAGCAAAATCGGCTGGGTCATATAGATTATAGTGTTGAGCAACATCGGACGGGTCATATATCAGAAAATTTAAACTTGTACATAGAGGAAAAGTTGAAGTGTTTATAGCGCTATGGGGGGGGGTAGTTGATCGCACGATTGCGGTGAGTGTGCGCTGTCCTCTGTCAAAATAAAGATCTTCGACTTGAAAGCTTTCTCCTTCATGGTGGGGAATGTGTATATATGCAACTTTCATATGAGTCTCCAGGTTATGAGGCTTGTAGTTTAATGAAATTATTATCTTGAGCCAATTAATTTTAGATTTTGGATATTTTATGACCATGAACCAGCCGCTCGAAGCGCTACTACGACCACCCATCGAATGGCTTATCTCTGGCGCAGTAATCACAATTTCCCTATTACTTCTAAAATTTGGATTTCTATTGCCATTAACAAGAATTGAAGCTCGAATAATTGTAATTGGGTTAATGTTATTAGGATGCCATCGATTTCTCCAAGGCTACAAAATTTATCGCTATCAACATAATTTAAAAAAGATGCCGCATTATTCTTTAACATTAAAAAATATCCCAGTGAGCAATAAGAAACTATTTTTAGGCAAAGGATTCTTGTGGACGACCAAACATACACAGCGTCTGCGTGATTTAGATTTATGCTACAACCTGCACTATAAATTATTACCTAAAATTAAATTAAAGAAATATCCGGAAATTGGTGGTGAGCCATGTATTCATGGTGTATGTGATCATGAAGCTAATATAAAAATGAATTTGATTGAGCGCGCTAGTCATGTGTTGGTAATGGGTTTACCCGGTGTCGGCAAGACTCGATTCGCTGAAATTTTAATTAATCAAGATATTCGACGCGGCGATGTTGTCATTGTGCTTGATCCTAAAGGTGATATTGGATTATTAAAAAGCATGGTGGAAGCTGCCAAATTAGCAAATCGTGAGAAAGATTTATTGGTATTTCATTTAGGATTTCCGGAAGCAAGCTGTCGCTATAATCCGATTGGTGCTTTTACCAGAATTACAGAAGTCGCTAATCGCATTTCCAATCAATTGCCGAGTTCCGGTGAGGCACAAGCATTCAAAGAATTCGGCTGGCAGTTTATGAATTCGATTGCGATGGCGCTTGTTGCGATGAATGAAATACCCACATATGAGAAGATGAATTTTTATATCAGTAAAATGGATGTGTTGCTCGAAAAATATTTAGATCATTGGTTGGGAAGTTTGAATCCTGATTATCAATACTGGGTGCGAGATTATTTGCATAATAATAAAAAAGACAAAAAAGAGATTCCTCGACTCAAAGGACTAATTGCTTATGTTGAAGAACATCAATTGATACATAATCCTGTCTTTGATGATTTGAATAATGCTTGTCGATATGATCGCGAATATTTTAGTAAAATTACTGCATCACTGGGGCCATTATTAAAGAAACTCACAACCGGTAAGGTTACTGAAATATTATCCCCTAAATTAGATGACACCAATGATAAAAGACCACTCTTAAATTGGCTGGAAGTCATCAGTCAAAATAAAATTGTTTATGTGGGGTTGGATGCATTATCGGATCCAGTTGTAGCAGCAGCTGTCGGTAACGCGATGTTTTCGGATTTGGTATCTGTTGCAGGTCGGCTTTATAAATTTGGATTGGATAAAGATATAAAAACTGGATCGCCACGGCCAAGCGCTGCGCGGCCTCGCGATGACGGAGTGCGGATTTGTCTGCATTCTGATGAATTTAATGAAATCATCGGCGATGAGTTTATTCCGCTCTTAAATAAATCACGTGGTGCTGGATTTACTGTAACAGCTTACACCCAAACCTGGTCTGATGTTGAAGCAAGACTCAAGTCTCATGCCAAAGCCGGACAAGTCGCTGGTAACTTCGGAACGGTTGTGATGTTTCGATGTAAAGAGGCTGCGACTGTTGATATGTTTTTAAATCAATTGCCTGTTGTGCCTATTATCAGGGTCACACCATCATCCAGTGTGCATGATAAAGCATTTGTGCGTGACAACATCCATTATGAATCAAGCAATCATGATCAACTAGCTCATGTCGAGCATCGCTTGATTGAACAAAATGATGTATTGAACTTACCGAAAGGTCAGGCATTTTGCTTGCTGGAGGGTGGGAAGCTTTATAAGTTGCGTGTGCCGTTGCCGAAAGAAAATAAAGTTTCCAATCAAGATACGAAAGAGCTCATCCAATCTATCAACTGTAAGTAATTTCTATAAAAAATAATGCTGATACACACTATCGATGTGCCATTGCAGTGCGTGAATACCGCTGCAATGGAGTTCCACATCCCAGCGAAATTAATTATTGCAGTATTGGAAACGGAACGCGGCAGAGTCGGTCAAATATCCAAAAATAAAAATGGCACTTATGACATTGGGCCGATGCAGGTGAATTCAACATGGATTCCGACTTTAAATAAATTTGGAATTACTGAGGCAGATTTAAAAAATATTCCATGCGTAAATTTAAAAGCGGGTGCTTGGATATTAAGCAAAGCCATCGTCCACGAAAATAATTTACTACAAGGTGTCGGTGATTATCACTCCCATACTGCATCACTCAATCAACACTATTACCAAATCATTCAAATTCGCTATACCGCATTAAACCAATTATTAACTTAAAAAAGGAAATAACCATGCTAAGATTTGATGTAAAGCAAGGTCAGATTACAAGTATTATTGATCATCTATCCGCTATCTCTGATCAATATACAGCAATCCATAAAATTAATTATTCTGGGTTTTTTAAACCAGAGCCCAGAGATCTTGCTTTGGTACGGGAAATTCGCAATTTAACGGCAGTCACGAAATTATATCTCAAATCCATTGACTCAACGCAAGCTGCCCTTGAATTGTTAGAAGAATTTCAAAAGCTGTATATCAAACTATTGGATATTCTTAAATTTAAAATCAAAGAAGATCCTTTTGTATCGTTTGGCTTGCAATTCATTCGGCAATTTAAAGAGTTAGCTGGTGTGTTATTGGAACGCGTATCTTCCGAGGTTAATTTAAATTATTTGGATGATTATTTTGAAACAATTAGAAAATGCCAACCGCTCTCATCTAATTACGCTTTCTTAAGACGCGACTTATTGGACATTTTGGGTCAATACAGTGCGGGCACAAGACTTGGTCGCGAGTTTCCCTGCATCATGCTTGCGCTACAAAAATTATTAACTGAGGATTATGGGATCAACATCAACGCTAAAACCGATGATGACAGGATGGTCAATGTCTTAAAAGTCATGAATGATTTAAGATTTCAATTGATATTTCATCAAGAAGAATATTTTCTACCAAAACTCACTAAGATCATGATAGATGCTTTAGAAATATTGCCAGCAAAAAATAATCATCCAGATGTGATTACCCAAGTATTAAACGAAAAAGAATTGCTGCTAGATGTAATGCCCTATGTGTCGCTTAAATCTCTTTTTGCTTCGTAAATAATATTATGAATTATCCATATGAGCGGAATCATCAAAAATTCCGCGATTGTGGGTAATTCATATTCTAATAATCATTTAAGGTTTTGTCGCCACTACACGACTCAAAACAGTAGTGAAGATTAGCGCGTGATGAAAGCTAATCGCAGTAAACCGTTCACGCATGTCATTTTTTCATTTTTAATCATTCACTTTTCATTTATTTATTTTTTTTAATTTTATTATTTATTAAGGAATAACACGTATGTCATATTTTAATCACGTCACCATTATGGGTAATCTTGGCAAAGACCCTGATATTTTGAAAATCACTGATAAAGGTCATTTTGTTCGTTTATCAATTGCTACATCTAAACACTTTAACAATGGAAATGGTGAGCGAGAAACAGATACTCAATGGCATACAGTATATCTCGGTAACAAAATCGGCAGTCTATCTAGTCAATATCTCAAAAAAGGAGATAAGGTCTTGATCACTGGCGAATTACGTTATCGGGAATGGTTTGATGATGCGGGTAACCGTCACATTAAAACCGCGATTTATGCCAAAGAGTTGAAATTTTTAAATCTTAAAACTGATAAAGCGGTCAACGATACAGAAACTCCCTATACCCAAGCGATGAATGAAATACGGCAGAGCTTAGGTAATGAGGCAGCGGCAACTCATTGATTAATTAAGAACAATCCGGATGGGCGTATAACGCTCATCTGGATTCATATTTCATTCTTCTTAATAAATTCATTTATTAACATTTCAAATGGAACTATACTATGAATAATCAAGCAAACGATTTATTTAGACTTCAAGCTGATTTAATTGACACTAAGGTGGATACGGCCGTGAGCAAAGCGATTGATCGAATTTTAGAGAAAATTAGCGACCTTAAACATGAAATGCATAAAGACATTCATGGTTTAAGACGTGACATGGATCAGCAATTTGCCGCTCTTAATAACCGAGTTGGTTCTGTTGAAACAACTTTGGGTACCCGTGTAACCGCTGTTGAATCGACTTTAACATTTATTAAGGACACTCAGCAAAAATTGGGAGATCGATTCATTGAATATTCTTTCAAAGCCGGTTGGTTCATGCTAATCAGCGCTGTATCTTATGCCGTACTGCATTTCTTTGGCTTAATCCGGTAATCATTGCTAATCAATCAACATTATTGGGCTTTTAAAATCTAAAAATATTGGCGAAGCCGCATCAGGCTTTTGTCTTTCAACGCGCGTCGCGTCACTCCAGATGCTTTTTATCTGCAGTGACGCGACGATGCGTTTCTCATAACCCTTGTAAACACAATATTCATCATCTGATTCGCTAGGTGACGGTATTTTATTGTCTTAATTTTTAAAATCACAGGAGTAACACTTATGTCTCAACCAGAAACCACAGAAGTAACGCATTTTTTCACAGAAGAAAAATTTCAATTATTAAAACAATGTCGACAAGATATCCTTAAAGCAACCGATGTATCACCTTCCATTCGTAAAATTATCAATGAATTGATTAATTCCGATAATCTCGAATCTATTAAATCCAAATTCATCAACCTATGGAGGAATCAAGCTTAAAAATCTTCTTTGTTCCAACTTTCGCCATTTGCAAGCAATTGCGATTAATTGATCTTCGGCTCAATTGATTTGGCGCTTAACACTTAACTTTATATTGCCGTAAAGGATTCAAAGAAGATGAGTATTAAGCATGATTTACAACATTCCATTCGAAAAATATTTAAATTCAGGGAAAACTCATATGCGACTGACGCTGATCGTAAAATTATTTTAAATAAATTTGCGGAGGACTTGGTCAAAGAAGGTTTTGGCTTGCGTAATATCCAAGGACTTAAGCAAAAACATATTCTAGCGGTGGTGAAATCATGGCAAGATAAAAAATTAAGTGTTGCTACTATTAAAAACCGCATGGCTTGTATCCGCAAGCTATGCGATAAATTAAATAAAAAAAATATCGTACCCACCAATGATCAATTAAATATTGGCAGAAGAAGTTATAAACCCAAAATCAATCGCGCCATATTCAATCCCGATTTTTCTAAAATAAAAAATCCTTATCTTCGCGCATCCATGGAATTGCAGCGTGTATTTGGATTGCGACGAGAAGAATCATTAAAAATAAAACCGCATTTAGCTGATAAGGGCGATCGTCTCGAACTATTTCCGACTTGGTGTAAGGGTGGGAGAAGTCGAATTGTTCCTATTAAAACTGACGAGCAACGCTATTGGCTAAACTGTGCCAAAGAAGTTGCTAGTACATTTGGAAACTCACTCATCCCACCTAATAAAAAATATATTCAACAAAGATATTTATATGACCGTGAAGTTCAGAGGATTGGTCTTAAGAACTTGCACGGATTAAGACATGCATACGCTCAGATGCGTTACAAAGAATTAACCGGCCGGGATGCGCCGATTAATGGTGGACCGAAGGCCAAAGATTTAACGAAAGAACAAAAACAAAAGGATCACGAGGCGAGGGTGATTGTGTCGGAGGAATTGGGGCATTCCAGAGTTTCTGTCGTGAAGAATTATTGTGGATAGTAAATCTGGTTTAGTTTTGCGAACAACTTTAATTTAATTGCCATTTCTGGAATACCAAATTCACCTGCACTCTGCTAATTAAGTGGCATTTAGTGATATGATAGATAACAGCAATATGTAGATACAGCTCGGGATTCATTGAAATACTTCATTTTGTATTATAGTTGCACCCTGTATGCACCCTGGAATCGAATTATTTTCTAAGAGATTACTCGCAAACCCTTGGTATCCCTGGTGGGCGATAGTGGGATCGAACCACTGACCCCTGCCGTGTGAAGGCAGTGCTCTCCCGCTGAGCTAATCGCCCGAGAAACTGCGAATTGTATTTGTCATTTTGGATCAGGTCAATCTATACTCTTCAATTTCCTATAAAAACGTGGAGATGTTTTATGGTTGTGACTCGATTTGCGCCTAGCCCAACAGGATATTTGCATATTGGCGGTGCGCGTACGGCTCTGTATTGTTGGTTATTTGCCAGAAAAACCCAGGGTAAATTTATTTTACGCATTGAGGACACTGACCTAGAGCGCTCTACGCAGGAATCGGTTGATGCGATTTTGAATGCGATGGAGTGGCTTAATTTATCTTTTGATGAAGGCCCTTATTTCCAAACTAAACGATTCGATCGTTATAAAGAAGTCATGCAGCAATTACTGGATGAAGGTAAAGCTTATCGTTGTTATTGCACCAAGGAACGTTTAGAAAAATTACGCGAAGAGCAGCTTACTCGAAAAGAAAAACCGCGATACGATGGTTTTTGCCATGAAAAGCCATTGCGTCACAATGAAAATTTTGTTGTGCGTTTTCGTAATCCTAAAGAAGGTTTAATTGAATTTGATGATTTGATACGCGGAAAAGTATCTTTTGATAATGAAGAATTAGATGATTTGATCATTGCGCGTACGGATGGTACGCCTACTTATAATTTTACAGTCGTGGTAGATGATATGGATATGCACATAACTCATGTTATTCGAGGGGATGATCATATCAATAATACACCTAGACAAATTAATATTTTGCGAGCATTGGGTGTGAATCCACCGGCGTACGCGCATGTGCCCATGATTTTGGGAAATGATGGAAAACGTTTATCAAAACGTCATGGCGCGGTGAATGTGATGCAATATCGAGAAGAAGGGTTTTTACCAGAAGCATTGTTAAATTATTTAGTGAGATTAGGGTGGTCGCATGGCGATCAAGAAATATTTTCTATTGAAGAAATGGTCAAACTATTTGAAATAGAAAATATCAATCGCGCGCCTGCAGCATTTAATCCTGAAAAATTATTATGGTTGAATCAACATTACATCAAAACAACTGATCCACAAATACTCGTAAAAGAATTGCAATGGCATTTCGACCAATTGGGAATTAATATTGCGAATGGTCCTTCGCTCATTTCTTTGATACCAGCACAGGCGGAGCGCGCAAAAACATTGAGAGAAATGGCTGAAAAGAGTGCGTATTTTTATCAGGATATTACTTATAACGAATCTGCAATTTCAAAACATATCACTTCTGAGATTATGCCAATTTTAGAAATAATTTTGACAAAATTTACGGCGCTCAATTCTTGGAGTAAAGAATTATTACATCAACAAATACAAGAAACGGCCGATCAAACCAATATTAAGATTGGAAAAATTGCACAACCAATACGGATTGCTGTGACAGGAGATACTATTTCTCCCTCTATTGATGTAACGCTTGAATTATTGGGGAAACAAAAAACACTGGCGCGAATTAAAAATTTAATTTTGATTATGAAAAAATAATCAATCATATCAAGGAGGATTATGAGAAGTTATCATTATGAAACGATCGCGCTTAAGCCTGCAGATACAGCGCAATATTTGATGTCCGAAAATTATGGGCGCGATAAAATACAAGCGTCGGAGGTTGATAATGCAGAATTATTAAGAATTTTGTATGACATGGAACTGCTTTTTAAAATTTCAGAGCATAAGCATTTTCCATTTACTCTGATTGCAGATGATATTGCAATATCTCTGACCATCGCAAAACGTCAATTGCAAATACAAGATACAGCAGAGGGTTTCGGTGAAAATTATAAAAAGATGAATAAAAGTCAGTTGTTTGCAAATCTGCACACTGACTTGGTTGATCATTACGGTTCTCTTTCTTCTGAAGATGAGAGCGATCAGGAAGAGATGGAATCCACAGAGAATGGGTGTCGAAAAATGATAAAAAAATGCTTTGGTTTGACATAAAAATAAAATAAAAAAAATTACGAAAATCAATTGACAAGCGACCCTTTGCTCCCTAGAATCGCAACTTCTCTTGCAGGCTAAGAGCGGGGCTATAGCTCAGCTGGGAGAGCGCTTGCATGGCATGCAAGAGGTCGGCGGTTCGATCCCGCCTAGCTCCACCAAAGACGTATTTTTCATTACGTCCCCATCGTCTAGAGGCCTAGGACATCGCCCTTTCACGGCGGTAACAGGGGTTCGAATCCCCTTGGGGACGCCAGATTAATCAGTAGGCTATGTTTTGGCGTCAGTAAAACCCATCCCTGAATTTAGTCACTTTTAGTTAAAACCGAGGTGAGCTTAGAAGTTGCTTGTATGTCACTACAAATATCTTTAGATCATCCTACCTTAATGCTAAAAACAAAAGTTCAAGAAGTGAGCGGAAACTTTTTGGAGACGTTTGGCTTTAATTATTTTCAGTATCTGCGTTGTTTTGCTGATGGCTCTATTGGCTTATTGACGAATAATACTGGCCTCATGGAATATTTCCAGCATCTAGATAACTCTCCTGTAGTGTTCTCATCTTTTGAGAGCGAACATGAAAATGCACACTCCTATTGGTTTTTATGGGATGAAGAGTTACCCGAATTGCCAGTCCAATTGGCAAGAGAGAAATTTAATATCCGTAATGGGTTAACTTTAGTCAGGCGTTCAAAAAATTATTACGATATGATCGCGGTGGCGCTGCCCAGTGAGCAAGCCAACCCCGGTAGTTTTTATCTGAATAAACTCAAAGCGATTGAGCAATTTGTTAATGAATTTGATACTACTAACCAAGATTTAATTGAGTTGATGAGCAAGAATCCAATAGCACTACCAGAAGCTTATCGTGATGCTAATTACGCCAAAATCTGCTTAACCAAGGGTAAAATCACTGTAACAGGAAGATGCGGGATGACCTATGTCACCGCTCAAGAGCTAGCTTGTTTAAGGTTGTTTGTTCAGGGTGCATCCTATAAAAAAATTGCTCAAGCACTCAAGATCTCTTCGCGGACAGCGGAGACTTATATGATTAGAGTTAGGCAGAGGACGGGTTTGTCTTCTCGTGCAGAGCTCGAACGCATGATGTCACTCTGTTCGTCCGTTTAGTTTTTTTGTCCGTGTTAGTTACGGACAGATATCAATTTTTTCTATGGCTATAATCCGCTACTAACAATTACTTAGTAGGAGGTAGCTATATGAGAATGCCAGAAAAAAAACTAGCAGAAGAGATATTCAATAAATTTTGTGAGGGTTACAAGAATCGTGATTTAGCGATTTTACTGAACCTATTTACAAAAAATATTAATATGTGGGGTTCTGGTCTTGATGAATATCGCGTTGGATTGAAACAGATTGAAGAACAATTAAAGCGCGATTGGAGTCAATCTGAAAAATGTGAAATTGTAGTTGTATCATTTGTTCCGACGCCAGCAGATGCTGTGTGGACAGCAGCCCTTTGTAATGCAAAAATTTCCATTGATGGTAAGGAGCATATTTTTGAGCATTTGCGCGGAACAATTATTATAGAAAAAGAAAATGGTGCATGGAAAATTTCGCACATGCACGCGTCATTTCCTGACTATAGAAATGCAGAAAATGGGTCTTTTCCTGTTAATGCTTAGCATGTTATCAGTATTATTTCTGTGTCAGATATTTCAAATAACCTTCGGTAGCATCGCGCGCATCCAAGATGGCTGGGGTGCGCTCGGTTTATTTGATTGGTTATTTCTTTTGGGTGTCAGATAGCCATTCCCAGAAAAAAAGTTTGTTTTACTTCTGACTTCAATCAGTTTTATACCTTCTGTGCCAGTATTGGCTGTTTGCGATGCCTGCGACGGGCTCTTTTCTTCAAGCCTGGGTTGCGGCGGCGGGACTACTGTTTTTGTTTGTGGTGTGGGACTGGGGTAGCTTAAAATAATGCTGCGATCAGCATGAATCCGATAACCCAGCGGTTCCCAGGTTGCATGGTAAAATTTTTTATTATCAACCTTATCGGGTACTAGCAACATCGGTATGCCTCGCCTTTTCCAGTATCCATCACCATAACAAAGACTGACTAATTCTCCTGGAAGAATATTGCGATTGGCTTGATAACATAACAGCGGGAGTTTCTCTGAGTTGTGCTCAACAATAGTGGTATAAAACTCCGTATTAGCTGTCAAATTAGAAATCACATGGTTCGCTCGTGGTGCATGGAGTGCAAAACGAGTTAAATCGCCAATGCGATGCGCTCTTTGGGTGAACTTGCATGGGATGTCTCCCGGATGTTGTAGCGGAATTGATAAGTGAAACGACATGTCATAAGCGCATTCCGCAAGATATTCATTGAGCGCTTCGGATTCTGAGCTGGATCTCGGATCTTCTTGATGAGAGAAAAAAACTGCTCCAGAATAGGTCCCAATCACCGCACCTTTTTCGATGTATTGATTAGCCGCCAATCCAAATCCCAATGGATCCCCTAAATGCTGCACCGCAAAATAATTACGAGGTTGCTGGAGAAAACTCTTTAATTGGGGTGGGGATGTAAGCGCTTGAAGTTGTATTTCTTGTTGCAATGCAGACATACATCTTTCGTGCGCGGCATTATAAAAAAGTCCATGTCTATACGTGAAAGGAGATCCGGTGACTTTTTCAATTTTTTCATTATATTCAGAAAGCTGCCAAACTTGCCAGGATTCACCAGGTGGTTTGATATGGATCGTCTCATTCGGAATAGTGAATTCATACAGAGTCCGCATTTCTTGAGTATTTTCTACTTTAACTTCGGACACAGTAGGACGATTGTTGAATATATATTTAAGTCTAGATTTAGCCATAATTTCCTCGAGATTAAGGCCAAAAATAGTAACATAATTATAAATTAATACTATTATTTATAAGCAATGCGCGCCGAGGGTGCGGCATATGTTGTCGTGACAGGGATCGTATCATATGCAAAAAAGTTATAAGTGGCTGGAACGGTATCTGCTCCACAAGTATGAGCTGGATCGAGCGGGGCAAAATGACCGGCGCCAATATTGTGGAATATGGCCTGACATCGTGGCGTATACATTTCATTATGCTCAGAACAAGATTGATAGCAGGGTGATGTGCAATTATCATACCAAGCGCAGGGTGATCGATAGGGGTTACAAGCGCTTAAAATAAATGCAAAGCCTAGAAAGATAAGACATTTGGTTGGCATATGAGCTCCATCTCAGGTGTCAATGGAGTTATTATACCCTGATTTCACATAAAGTATAACCACGGGCCATCCGGATCTGTTTGAACTTTAAAAGCAATTTCTCACCCTCGGTATAATTGGCGCAAGGTAGATGGGTGATTCGACCTGTGGCTTGATTGATACCACCCCAAACTTTGGTAATAACCCAGTCACCGAGCAAATCTTGTGATAGAATGACGCGGTAATAACGCCGCTTGGAAGCATTTTCAAAACGAAACGCAATCGATTTTAACGCATTAACATCATTCATGTGCCACATGGTAGCACTTTTTTCTTCAGGTATTTATATGAAAGTAAAACATTTTTTATGGTTATTGTTATTATTGCCCATGGTCAGTTCAGCGATGGAAGTATTGGGTTATGCTTATCGCAGTGACTCCATTTCCCATTTGCTAGATGATGATATTTTGCAGCAAAACAGTAGCATCAGTCATCATTTGAAATCGATACAAATTATCACCCCGCAGGCTTATCAAATTAATGAAAAAGGCACGATGTGGGGCGAAGTTGATCCGTTATTATTAAATTTGGCAAACCAACATAAAATTAAAATTATGCCGTTGATAACTAATGTTGATTATGACCCAACTCGCACGCATGAATTATTATCGAATCCAGCAGCAGTGCAACGCGCGATACAGCAAATGGTGTTATTCGCTAAAAGTTATCCTTACAGTGGTTTTCAAATTGATTTTGAACATATCCCGATGAAGGATCAAAAATTGTTTGATGACTTTATGACACAAGCCGCAGCAGCAATGCATGCTGCGCATTTTCAATTGAGTGTTGCGATTATCCCAAGAGTGACCGATGCAGCGAGTTCAGATGCGCAAAGATCCAATATCGAACATTGGAGTGGTGCATATGATTATCCTGTTCTTGGGAAAGCATGTGATTTTGTGACGCTCATGGCATACGATCAACATGGAGATGGCACCACACCTGGACCTGCAAGTCCACCCAATTATCTTCAACAAGTGATTCAATATGCGTTGCAATATATTCCTGCTGACAAACTTTCTTTGGGGATTGCAACCCATGCGAGTTATTGGTTTAACGGTTATCCTGATAATAGTTTACGAGTAACCGAAGCAGATTTAACGTATCCGCAAATACAATATCTCATTCAAAAATTTAATATCAAAATTGTTTGGAATGACCGTGAACATTATCCATATGGAATATTTAATCATAATAATCTAAATGAATATGTCTTTCCTGAAAATGCAGCAATGTTGAAAACCCAAATCGCATTGGTTCATCAATACCATTTGCGCGGTATTGCATTATGGCGTTTAGGTTCAGAAGATCCTGCGTTATGGTCGTTACTCAATACCAATCAAACGTAAAGGTGTTTTATTACGAATATTTGTTTCTATTTGTTCTAATGAAATACCTTTTGTTTCTGGTACTTTGAAATAACAAAAAATAAAACTACTAAAACAAATTATTGCATACATTAAAAACGTATGACTTGCGCCAAAGTGTTTGAGCATCGTCAAGAATGTTGCGGATACAATAAAATTCCAAAAGAAGCAGCTAAAAAATGCGACACCCATTGCAGCGCCACGCATTTCTAATGGAAAAATTTCGGAGACTAATAACCATACCATCACACCCAAACTGGCAGCGAAAAAAATTATATAAGTAAAGGTGCAAAGGATCGCAACCCAACGTAACATACTCAAACCTGCTACGTGATTAAATGCAACACTCAATCCAAATAAACTAATTCCCATGCCAACTAAACCTACTAATAACAAAGGTCTACGACCCAACGTATCCAGATAAAACACGGCAAAAATGGTTGATAACACATTCACTAAACCAATACCCACTGTTGCCAAAATAGAACTGGATGCATCATGAAAACCGGCCATTTGAAAAATAGTCGGCGCATAATAAATAATCGTATTAATACCGGTTGCTTGTTGAATAAATCCCAAAACAATTCCCAAAAATAATACCGGACGCATCCAATGACAAAAGATATCGCGTAACGGCGCTTTCTTTTGCTGTAAACTTTTTTGAATAGCAGAAACTTCATCGGAAATATTATCTGTTTTTCGTAAAGCTTTGAGAATCTCACATCCTTTTGATATTTGTAGTTGTTTAATTAGCCAGCGCGGACTTTCGGGTAAGAAATACATGCCCACACCGAGTAACAATGCAGGAATAATGCCTATCCCGAACATCCAACGCCAAGAACCGGTAAAATTCGTAAATAAAAAATCAATAATATAGGAAGCTAAAATCCCGACTGTAATGGCTAATTGATTTAAAGAAACCAGAGCGCCGCGCAAGTGAAAGGGTGCAATTTCTGCAATATACAAAGGCGCGGTGTAGGACCCGGAGCCAATTGCAAACCCAATAAACAAACGTCCAATCAAAATCCAAATCACCGAATCTGCGAAAGATGCAATACAGGTACCGACGATAAAAACCAATGAAATGAACAACATCAGAGGCCGGCGACCATATCGATCCGCCCAATATCCACCCAGCGGCGCACCGACCATCGCCCCCAAAATCACGCTACTGACGACCGCTTCTTGCATCTCGGTGCTCATGGGGAAGCTTTTTTGTATAAATAAGAGCGCGCCAGACACAATACCTGTATCAAAACCCAATAATAAGCCTGCAATCGCTGCAATAATGGAGACAATATAAATCATACTGATTCCTTTAAGAAAAATTTTTCATTTATTAACATGAGTACTGAAATTGTGCAAGTAAAAATTCTTATTCTTAAGGGTTTCTTAATTTATATATTGGTATAATTTTTTTCCAATTTTAAATAAGATGGCCTGATCATGATGACCTCAAGTAGTGCGGTGCTTTCTGATGCAAAAAAAGAATTATTTGAACTCTGTGGTGCGCAGTTAAAAATACACGAGCTAATTTCGCAGTGGCTTACAAAATACCCGCATCCAAATATGGAAACAATGGTTGATGATTTGGGTCGAACGCCATTAATGGTGGCTGTACAAAATTCCAATAAACTGGTTGTGGAATGGTTAATTGCTTATTTGAAGTCTGTGCTCGATAAAAAAGGTCCTGCTGTACTTTTGGATTATCTTTGTAAGACTGATCTTAATGGAAAAACAGTTTTTGATTACGCCATCGATTTTGAAGAAGTGCGCTATGACACAAAAAACGATATCAAAAGAGAAATCATTGGGAGCTTGTTAAGCGCCTGTCCTCTTCCGCAAGAGGTCTTGGATAAAATCATCTTAAAGGCTTTAGACAGTCAATGTTTAACTGTCCTAGTTCGCTTGCTAGGCAATGTAGTATATGATTATTCCTATCGCAATTCTTCTCAGGTTGCTTTCAAAGAATCTAATCGTATTATACGTTTAGCAGTTCAGTTGAATGTTAAAAATTTAGAGAAAATTTTGAAATGGGAATTAGATCAAACATGGTCATATGGCATTATGAGCGTGACAGCAAGAAGCCATCAAGATAAAAATGAACCATTGTTAGCAGGCCTTGCGTTGTTAAACGGCAATGTAGAGATTGTTAATAGTTTTTTTCTAACAAATAATTTGTTTCACAAAAAAGAAGGTCGAGATCGCGATAAGCGTTCATTTATCACTTATGTACTTCTGGCTTTGCAGCAAAATAAAATTAATGAACAACAGGCTGCACATTATATTGATTTGATTGCCACTAAACTCAATCCAGAAAACTTTTTGCAAGAGTGTCATTTGCAAGAATTAACATTGGCGCTGCCTTTTCCTAAAATTTTCCATCTTTTATTTGATAAGTTATTAGTGAAAGTTGACGGATTGGCAAAGTTTGAAAATTCTTTCTTGCGAAGTCACGATGTTGTTTTGATGTATTATGCAGTGAACGATTCAAATATTAAAAATCGTTTATTGCAGTTATTAGAAAAATTGCCAATTACAGCTCAAGCAATTGCAATCACAATTCGTCAAAATGATATTGAGATGATGGTAAAATTGTGCAAGCAAGCCAGTTCATGTTCAAAAGATATCATTGATCAACCTGTTAAAGAAGCTGACTTGCAAGATCCGCGAGTAAAGCTTGAGTTTAGAAAGGATGTGAAGACATCATTTACTTGTATTCGATATGCTGCTCGTCTTGGGAATCCGGATTTGGTTGCTAAATTATTGGAATTCAAGCCTGAGCTTAATATAAGACGTGATTTGCGTCTCTTTGCTAAATTTTGTCCCGCATTGAATGATGCTGCAGCACTGGGCAATTTGAGTGTGGTGGAGGTATTGCTTGAGAAGAAGGCGGATCCTGCTCTCGATTCCAGAACGCATGGATATAGTGTGTTAGATTATTATGAGTATAGAGATGTCAGTCAAATTGTTCGGATTGATAATCAATTTCTCCCCAGGCAATATAAGACTTATGATCGGTTAACTGGACGCGGTTTGATCAACCAAAAAGATGTAAAACCTCAAGACGAACCTTTGCCCTATCTCCAACCAATACAACCCTTTCCAGCACAGTGGGATCCGAAGCTTGGAATTCACGTGACTTGAAGTCGCGGC
>JADMIO010833432.1_pt1 | contig 86266 bp, 74 predicted proteins | sample 8958161 | NCBI WGS metagenome assembly JADMIO01 (sample SAMN16585339, study PRJNA669376) | soil metagenome | isolation source: Crop rotation soil | place: USA: Cullars Rotation, Alabama | collected 2011 | reverse complement strand
GACAACTTGTCCACGTGGAATTCTAAGCTTAGGATCCCAATGTGCTGGAAAGCCTGGCTTGTCGCCATACGCGCGTTTAGGGCGGTCGGCGAAATCGCCTTTGGGCTTGTCGCCAAAGCTGCGCTTTGGGGCTTCGCCGCCAGCCGGCTTGAGTTTCTTGCCGTAGGTCTTCGCCGTGAATTCCGACTCGGAGCCGTCGGTGTGAAACACCTTGCGCGGCGGCCCGGCGTCGCCCGCTTCTTCGCGCTTTGCGAGGGGCGCGCGGCGGGGATTGCGGCTGCCGGGGCGGTCTTTGCGGAGCGGAGCCGCTTCGGGATCAAACTCGCGCGGGCGGTCGGGGCGGTCGGTGAAACGGAAGCGTTCGGTGCGGTCAGCCATCGCCTTGCGCTGCTTCGCCGGCTCGGCGCCGGGCTTGCTGGCGCGCAGCGCAGGGTTGGCGGCGCCGCGGGCGAGGCGGATGGCGGCGGGCTCGGGCAGCTCGCTGTCGAAATCGACGCCCGCCTCGTCGGCGAGGCGCTTGCCCAGCTGCTCGCGCAGCACGCGGGCCTTGACCACCTCGATGCCAGCGATCGGCAGGTCGCCCAACTGGAACGGTCCGAAGCTGACGCGGATCAGACGGTTGACTTTGAGGCCGAGCGCGCCGAGCACGTTCTTGACCTCGCGGTTCTTGCCTTCGCGCAGCGACAGCAGCAGCCAGACGTTGCTGCCCTGCTCGCGCTCGAGCGTGGCCTCGATCGGGCCGTACTGGACGCCATCGACCTCCATGCCATCCTTCAGCGCATCGAGCTGCGGCTGGGTGATAGTGCCGAAGGCGCGCACGCGGTAGCGGCGCAGCCAGCCGGTCGCCGGCAGCTCGAGCACACGCTTGAGGCCGCCATCGTTGGTGAGGAGCAGGAGGCCCTCGGTGTTGATGTCGAGCCGGCCGATGGAGACGACGCGCGGCAGCCCCTGCTGTTCGAGGGTCTCGAAGATGGTAGCGCGGCCCTCCGGGTCCTTCTCGGTGACGACGAGACCCTGGGGCTTGTGGTAGAGCCAGACGCGCGTGCCCTGACGGGCGGCGAGCGGCTGGCCGTCGACCTTGACCTGGTCCTTTTCGGTGACGTTGAAAGCCGGAGTGCGGATGACCTTGCCATTGACGCTGACGCGGCCGTCCTTGATCCAGAGCTCGGCGTCGCGGCGCGAGCAAAGGCCGGCGCGGGCGATGATCTTGGCGAGGCGATCGCCGGCGAAGGTGGCGGGGGTGGTATCAGGCATTTCATACTCCTGCGGGACCGGACCATCACGGCCGGGTCAGCGCATCTGAGAAAGTCACGCCGCTGCTGCGGCGCGACGGATCAGGCCTTCTTGAGCAGGGCCTTGCGGATTTCGAGCGGGCAGGTCGGATCGTTGACCGGCACGAGATCGCCACCAGGGGCGAGGCAGACGAGGTCCTGCGTGTTGCCGCTGAGCTCGAAATACTGCTCGGGTGGCACGAAGATCGACCGCTTCGCGCTCACGCGATAGGCCTTCATCTTGGCGGTGAGCTTCTTCAGCTCGGCCGCCGTCAGCGGTCGGCCGTCGGGCGTATTGAGATCGACAACGCGGGCGTGGCGGGCCTGGTTGAGTTCGGCCTGGGTAAGCCCGGAGCTATCGACCTGCACTGCATCGGAATCGACCGGCAGCTGCGAAGCAACCGTGTCCTCGGTCGGTGGCGGCAGGTCGGCAGTATCCTTGGGCAGCACCAGCGGGGCGCGCGGATTGGTAGGGTCCGGCTTGACGTCCTTGGGTACGAGGCCGAGGCCCTGCGCCGTCGAGGTCATCACTTCGCGCTCGAAGGTATCGGCGGAGGTGAAGGCGTTGGTGCCCTCGGTGGTGGTGCAGGCGCTGAGCCCCGCGGCAACCAGCAGGATCGCGGCCAAGCCAGCCGATCGCCGCCCGGTGAACTCAAACGCCATCAACGGATTCCTTCCACCCCGAACGCGCGGGTTTATATCGCACGAGGCCGCCTAAGGCCAGATTCTGGCAGCAATTGGTTCACGCGGGGTTTGCGGCCCGGCGCCGGCCAATTCCCATGAGATCGAGGAGCAAAAGACACACACCGAGGGTGATCGCGGCGTCCGCGACGTTGAAAACGAAGAGCGAGAAATCGGCGAAGTGCAGCCAGAAGAAATCGGCGACGCCGGGATAGATGAGCCGATCGAGGGCGTTCGACACGGCGCCGCCGATGCAGATGGCGAGACCCGAGCGGACGAGCGGCGATGGGCTGCGCACCCACCAGATGATCAATGCGGTAAGCGCGAAGGCAACGACGATGCCGACGACCCAGAAGGGGAGCGTGCCGAGGAGGCCGAACGACACGCCGCGATTGTAGATGAAGCCGATATCGAGGAACGGCAGCACCGGAAGGAAGTGGCCCTCGGGCCAGTGCAGCAGTTCGACCTGGAGGAATTTGTGCAGACGGTCGGCGGCGAAGGCGGCGAGACCGAGGGCAAGTGAGAGGATCAGGCCGGTGCGGTTCATGGGCTGCGTTCGGAGGCCTCGGATCTTTCGCTCCCCTCTCCCTTCAGGGGAGGGATCGAGGGTGGGGGTGAGTCCCACGCGAGGTGTTTGCGGCCCATCCCCACCCCTGCCCCTCCCCTCAAGGGGGAGGGGTGCCAGAGGGTGGTGGACTTGGCAGACCTCAAAGTCCGGCCGCCGCGCGTTCGCGCATGGCTTGGGCGTCGCGGGCGCTGAGATCGGGGTAGGCGGGGTCGGTGCCGACGTCGGTGGTGACTTTCCAGGAGCGGGCGCAGCGGATGCCTTCGGCTTTGGCGAAAACGACGGCGACGCCCTTTACGTCATCCAGACGGAACGCATCAGCGGGGCCGTCGGCGTCGGAAATCGCGATGGACGAGGTGATGGCGATCTCGGCGAGATCGACGCCGGTCACAGCCTCGCGCAAAGCGGGATCGGTGATGTAGACGCGCGGGCCGGCTTCGAGCGAGGAACCGATGACCTTGTCGCGGCGGGCAATCTCGAGCGCGCCGGTGACGACGCGGCGGACGTCGCGGACCTTCTCCCACTTTGCGGCCAGCGCCCTGTCGGACCATTCGGCGGGGACATCCGGGAACTGGCGCAGATGAACGGACACGCCTTCGCCGGAATGCCGTTCCAGCCAGCACTCTTCCATGGTGAAGACGAGGATGGGCGCGAGCCAGGCGGTGAGGCAGTCGAAAACGCTCTCGATCACCGTCAGAGCCGCACGGCGGCGGACCGAGCTGATCGGGTCGCAGTAGAGCGCGTCTTTGCGGATGTCGAAGTAGAAGGCCGAGAGTTCGACATTCATGAAGTTGCTGAGGGTCGCGACGACGCGCTTGTAGTCGTACTGGCCGTAAGCTTCGCGAACGACCACATCCAGCTCATGCAGGCGATTGAGGATCAGCCGCTCGAGTTCGGGCATGGCGCCGAGCTCGACGCGCTCCTCGGGCTTGTAGTGCGCGAGGTTGCCGAGCAGCCAGCGCATCGTGTTTCGGAGCTTTCGGTAGCTGTCGACGGTGGTGTTGATGATCTCCTTGCCGATGCGCAGATCGTCGGCGTAGTCGGACGCAGCCACCCAAAGGCGGAGGATATCGGCACCGTATTGCTTGATGACGTCCTGCGGGGCGACGGTATTGCCGAGCGATTTCGACATCTTCTTGCCCTCGCCATCGAGGGTGAAGCCGTGCGTCAGCACCGACTGGTAAGGCGCGAATCCGTTGGTGGCGCAGCTCTCGAGCAATGAGGAATGGAACCAGCCGCGGTGCTGGTCGGAGCCTTCGAGATACATATCGGCGGGGAACTGCAGGTCGGGCCATTTCTGCTTATTGCGCAGCACCCAGGCGTGCGTCGTGCCGCTCTCGAACCAGACATCGAGGATGTCGTCGATCTTGGTCCAGTTCTCGGGGTCCGGCACCGCGTTGCCGAGGAAGCGCTCCTTGGCGCCCGGCTTGAACCAGGCGTCGGCCCCCTCCTCCTCGAAGGCCTGCCCGATTCGATGGTTGACCTTCTCATCCTTGAGGATTTCGTTCTTTTCGACGTTGTAGAACACGGCGATCGGCACGCCCCAGGCGCGCTGACGGCTGAGCACCCAGTCCGGACGCTCGGCGATCATCGAGCGCAGCCGGTTCTGGCCGGCGGGCGGGTAGAACGTCGTTGCATCGATGGCGGTGATGGCGCGATGGCGCAGCGTGTCGCCGGCTTTGCCCTCGATGTTGCGGTCCATGTAGACGAACCACTGCGGCGTATTGCGGAAGATGATCGGCTTCTTGCTGCGCCAGCTGTGCGGATACTGGTGCTTCACGCGGCCGCGGGCCACCATCCTGCCGCGCTCGGCGAGCGCTGCGATGACACGGTTGTTGGCATCGCCCTTCTTGCCAGCATCGTCGAGTACGCGGGCACCGTCGAAGCCGGGTGCGTCCTTGGTGTAGAAGCCGGCGTCGTCGACGGTGTAAGGGATCGCGGTGTCGATGCCGCGCTCAGTGAGGGAGCGGCCAGAGTTCATCCAGATCTCGAAATCGTCGAGGCCGTGGCTGGGTGCCGTGTGGACGAACCCTGTGCCGGCATCATCGGTGACGTGTTCGCCATCGAGCAGCGGAACATCGAAATTGTAGCCTTCGCCAAGCCCCCGAAGCGGGTGCTCAGTTACGGCGCCGGCAAGCATCTTCGCAGACACGCCGAACACGCGCTCATACGCCTCGACCTTGGCCTTCTGCATCACGTCGGCCGCCAGATTGTCGGCGAGGACATACTGGTCGCCGACCGCTGCCCAGTTGCCTTCGGGCGCCTTGGTCACGCGATAGAGGCTGTAGTCGATCTTACTCGAGAATGAGATGGCGCGGTTGCCCGGGATGGTCCATGGCGTGGTCGTCCAGATGACGACGTAGGGACGGACGAGCCTGCTACCCTCGGCAGAGTCGACGCCACCGAACTTGGTGACCGGGAACTTCACCCAGATCGTGTCGCTCTCGTAGTCCGCGTATTCGATCTCAGCCTCGGCGAGCGCGGTGCGCTCGACCACCGACCACATCACGGGCTTGCTGCCGCGATACAGTTGCCCGCTCGCGGCGACCTTCATCAGCTCGCGGGCGATCTGGGCTTCGGCGTCGAAGCTCATCGTGAGATACGGGCTCTTCCAGTCGCCGGTGACGCCGAGTCGTTTGAACTCGTCGCGCTGCGTGTCTACCCAGTGCTGCGCGAAGCTGCGGCACTCGGCGCGGAACTCGTTGATCTCGACCTTGGACTTGTCCTGCCCCTTGGCGCGGTACTGCTCCTCGATCTTCCACTCGATGGGCAGGCCGTGGCAGTCCCAGCCGGGCACATAGGCGGAGTTGTAGCCGAGCATGTTCATCGACCGGCTGACGAGGTCCTTGAGTATCTTGTTGAGCGCGTGGCCGATATGGATGTTGCCGTTGGCGTAGGGCGGGCCGTCGTGCAGCGTGAAGAGCGGCCGGTCCTTAGCCTCGCGGCGCTGCACGGCATAGAGGTCCATCGCCTCCCAGCGGACGAGCCAGGTGGGCTCGCGATCCGGCAGGCCGGCACGCATCGGGAAATCGGTCTCGGGCAGGAACAGGGTCGCGGAGTAGTCAGGCTCGGCCGCGGCCTTCGACATATCGTTCATGGGTGGCTCAGATGGCGGTTTGGCCGGGCTTTTAGCGGGAATGGGGATGAGGGGGAAGGGTTTTGGGACGGGTCCGGCTTGCAGGGCCGGGACCTCGTGGTTCGACAGGCTCACCATGAGGTCCTCAGGTCACGGCGTCCTCAACAGCCCTCATGGTGAGCTTGTCGAACCACGATGGCGCGGCAGAGTGCGCGCCTTACTCGAAGAAGCCCAGTGTCCGGTCGAGGTCGCCGAGCGGTCCGCATTCGCCGAGCGCAACTCGCGCCTTGCGGCCGTCGCGGGCGATGGCGGCGATGAGCTCGTCGAGGCCTTTGTAGACCTCCTGGCCTCGAATGTGGCCGATGAGCGCGATCTCGAGGTGGCGGCCATAGATGTCGGCGTCGAAGTCGAAGAGGAACGTCTCGAACGGCGGCAGCTCGTTGTTGAACATCGGCTTGCCGTACGAAGCGACGCCGTCGAGCAGCCGCTCGCCGAGGCGGGCGCGGACGGCGTAGACGCCTTGGGCGAGCCCGAAGGTCGAATTGGTCGCGATGTTGGCAGTGGGAAAACCGAGGAGCCGGCCGCGCTGGTCGCCGCGCACGACTTCGCCGCCGAAGAACCAGTGATAACCGAGCATCCCGTTGGCGAGCTTGACGTCGCCTTCGGTGAGGGCCTTGCGGATGCGCGATGAGGAAACCGGCTCTTCGCCCTCGGGCAGGAGATCGAGGATGTCGACGGCGAAGCCGTGCAAATCGCCCGCGGCGCGGAGGAAGTCGGGCGTGCCGCGGCGGTTATGGCCGAAGTGGAAATCGGCGCCAACGGTCACACCCGAGACGCGCAGCGCCTTGACCAGGAAGCGTGAGACGAAGTCTTCGGCTTCGACCATGCTGAGGTCGCGGGTGAACGGCATCATGACGATGCCGTCGAGCCCGAGTGCGGCGGCGAGGCGCGCCTTGATGTCGGGCGGGGTCAGCCGGAACATGAAGGGCGCCGGCGCGAACACGTCACGCGGATGCGGCTCGAAGGTCAGCATGACGGCCGGCACGTTGCGCGCCCGCGCCTGTGCCTTCAGCCGCTCGAGCACCGACTGGTGGCCGCGGTGGACGCCATCGAACGAGCCGATGGCGACCACGCAGCCCTTGAGGGCGGCCGGCACGTTTTCGAGGCCATCGAGTCTATGGAAGCTGGTCAAAGTCGCGTCCGGCGTTGGGGCGCTTACGTCGCAGGAAACACGCTACCACGCAAGGCGCGGCATGGCGCCGACGAGGCGGGCGCCGCTGGGCGCAACCAGCGCCGCGACGGCGGCCGGATCGGGCGAGCCGAAGGCATCGAGTTCTTCGGCATGAATCGATCCGGTGATGAACAAGAGGTCGAGACCCGCCGTGGCGGCGCCGATGGCGTCGGTGCGGACGCTGTCGCCGATGGCGAGGATTTTGCTGCGCTCGAGCGGATGGCCGGCCGCGGCTTCCGCCAGCTTCAAGGCCTCGTCGTAGATGGCGCGGTAGGGCTTGCCGGCCATGCGGATGCGGCCGCCCTGGGCCTCGTAGAGATCGGCGAGTGCGCCGCCGCAGTAGATGATGCGGCCACCATGTTCGACGACGCGATCAGGGTTAGCGCAGATCAGCGGCAGACCGCGCCTGAGCCAGAGCTTCATGCGGTCGCGGTACATTTCGGGCGTGTCGTCGTCGTCATCAAGATCGGTGACGACCACGGCCTCGGCATCCTCGGCGGAACCACGCGTAATGTCGAAGCCATCGTAAAGGGAGTCGTCGGCGGTAGGTGGACCGACGTGGTGGATGACGCGGCCGCGATAGGGCGCGAGCATCGCGCGCGTGACGTCGCCTGATGACACGACGGCGTCGTAGGCGGCGCGTGGGACGTTCAGACGATCGAGCATCTCGATGATCGGCGCTGCAGCGCGCGGGGCGTTGGTGATGAGCACCGCCCTGCCCCCGGTTTCACGAAACCTGACCAGCGCGTCGACCGCGGCGGGGTGGGCAGCGACGCCATCGTGGACGACGCCCCACACATCGGACAGAATGGCGTTGTAGTTCGGCGCAAGGACCGACAGGCCGGAAGCGCTCACTGGTTCAGCTCCGGGCCTGCACGAGGGGCCGGTCGAGCTGCAGGTCGGGGCGGACCGGGCCGGGTTTGGCGATGTGCGGGCCCTGGGCGAGGGTGACGCCATCCTCGAAAAGGGCCAGCAACTGCTGCTCATCGATGATGCCTGTCGCCACCAGCTCGATGCCGAAGCGGCGGCCATAGGCGGCGATGTCGGCGGCGTGGAAGTCCGTGAAGGCTTCGGGGCTGCGCAGGAAGCGGGTCGCGTCGACGCGGACGGTCTTGAAGCCGAGGCCCTGCAGCTCGGCATAGTCGACGCGCAGCGAACTGGCAGCGGCCAGCGACAGGGCAACGCCGACCTTCGCGATGGCGCCCAGGGACACACGCTCCTTGGCGGCCAGCGCGCGAAATTCCTTTTGCTCAATCAGGAACAATAGCGAGCCCGTGACGGCACGGTTGGCCTCGAGCCCGGCCAGCACAAGCTCCACGGCCTTGCCGCTGCCGAGGGTGGCGCGCGACAGCGGCACTGTCAGCAGGATGGGGGTGCCCGCAGTGCGCGAGCGGCGGGCGATGACGATGGCCTCGTCGACCGCGTCGGCTTCGAGCCGCGCAACGATCGCCTCGCCGCCGGTGCGCGGCATGAAGTCGGGACTGTCGGCGAAGTCGCCGTCTTCGAGGACGAGGCGCGGCACGAGGTCGTAGCCGTAGGTCCGGCGCTGCGGCAGCGTGACGATGGGCTCGATGTGAAAGACGAGGCGCTTGCTTTCGACCGCTTCACGCAGCATTTCGAGCGGGATGATCGGTTCGGGCAGGATGTCGGGATCGGGCTCCGGCTCGACCGGCGTCTCGTCTGCGGTGATGCGCCGACGTTCCTCGAGGTCGGAGACGGCTTCGGTCACCTGGCGGACAACGGCGCCCAGCACCGCCAGATCGGATTCAAGCGATTCGAGCCGCGGCCCCGCCTTGATCTCGGTCAGCGCATTGACTCGCTGGCTAAGCACGTTGCCCGCCTGCGCGTCCGTGGAAAGAAGTCGCGACAGATCCTCGATGGCCTTTTCCAGCCGGGCTTCGGAGCGGCGGCGGAGCTGGCTCTCGACCAGCAGCACCGCGAGGCAACCGAAGGCGATCGCGGTGACGGCGGCTTCGATGGGGGTGAAGGTCAGTCCGAAATACGAGGCTGCGGCCACGCCCAGGGCGGCCAGCGCGATGAAGACATAGACGAGGCCCTGCACCGCCCGAACGCTCCGATTCACTCTCCCCCGCGCCAACATAGGCGGGCGGAGGGAGGCGTCAAAACGGAATATTTACCGTGTGCATGAACAATCGCCGACAGTCAGAGTCCACGGAGTTCTGGGCCAGTTGCCCATGACCGAAACCAGCGTCACCCCATCCACCGCACCGGCGCGGCTGCTGCTCGTCGAAACCGGCGCGAGCCTCGGCACGCGGTTGGCCGCCGCACTGGAGGCTGAATTTTCGGCGTCCCCCGATGTCGTCGAGCTCAGCACCGGACGGGCGGCGATCGATTTGCTCCGGACCTCGAAATTCGATGTGGTGATCGCCGACCTCACGAGCCTGGGCGATCTCGGCGAGCGCACAGACGACCGGATCGGCAAGCTGGCTCGCGCCGCCGCGGGGGCATTGATCATCGTGCTTGCCGACGACGCGTCGATCTCGATCGCGATGTCGGCCATGCGGGCCGGCGCACATGACTGCGTCGGTACAGGCTGCGACGGAGCTGCGCTTATCGAGCGACTGGGCCAGCTCGGGCGCCGGCACGGCAAGAGCCGGGTCGTTACGCGTAGTGCCCTGCTGCCCGCGACAACCGAGGTTGAGCCGGTCCCTTCCATGCCGACCATCCCGGTGATGCGCGACCTGGTGCTGCCGATGTGGCGGCAGGAGCAGCGAATCATCGAGAGCGCCATCCAGAGCTTTGCCGGCAACATCGCGATGGCCGCGGCTGCTCTCGAGCTCAGCCCCTCGACGATCTACCGCAAACGGCAAGCGTGGGCCGAGCTGAATGAGCGCCGGGCTGCGATGCCGAGCGCCGTCAGCGCCAGGTGAAGACTTTCGTCACCGAGTAGTTGAAGACGACGCTCATCAGGACGCCGGCGAGGCCGGCGATCCAGAAGCTCTTGTCGAGCACATAGATCCAGTTAGCCACCGAGACGTTGGCCAGCGCGCCGATCGAGCAGACGGCGTAGAAGGTCAGGAGGCCGGTGAAGTAGCGCCAGCCGCGCAGCTTTTTGTTGGCGTAGGTCAGCTCGTTGTTGAGGACGAAGTTGAAGGTCATGGCGACGATGGTCGCGGTGAGCTGCGAATAGAAGAAATTGAAGCCGAGCTGGAAGCCGGTGAACCACAGCGTCGCCATATGGACGATGACGCCGAAGCCGCCGACGAGCCCGAACAGCAGGAAGCTCGCGGGAAGCAGTCCGCCGGTCAACTTCGAGAGCACGAGGCCGAGGAACTGGACGACGACCAGCGAGCTCATCTTGCTCTCGCCGGCGTTGCGCGGCCGGAAGGTGTACGGGACCTCGCCGACGCGCAGCTCCTTGCCGCGGCGGGCGCGGGCCCGGCCTGCCGAGACGATGATATCGAGCAGGATCTTGAAGCCTTCGTTGCTGAGCGAGGGGGCGATTTCGTCGAAGACGTCGCGGCGCATCAGGAAGAAGCCGCTCATCGGATCGGAGAGATCCTTGCCGGTGACGAGCCGCGACAGCCGCGTCGCGAGCCGGCTCCCGGCCTCGCGGGTCTTGCTCAGGCCCTCACCGACCTGGCCGCCGGCGGAATAGCGGGTGCCGACGACGACGTGGTCGCCGGCGAGTGCCTTGTCGAGCATCTGCGGCAGGATACGCTCGTCGTGCTGGTGGTCGGCGTCGATGACGGCGAAATAGGGCGCGGCGCTGGCCGAAATGCCTTCGATCACCGCCGAGCTCAGGCCGCGGCGGCCGATGCGGTGGATGCAGCGGACGTTGGAGTGGCGACGCGCCAGTTCCTTGACCACGGCGGCGGTGCCATCGGGCGAATTGTCGTCGACGACGATGAATTCAAACGGAATTTCGCCGAGCGCCGACGTCACCTTGTCAAACAGGGAGACGACGTTGTCCCGCTCGTTGAAGGTCGGAACGATCACCGCGAGTTCCGGCGAATTCCAAATTTGCTGGGTCGAAAGAGGCTTGGGATCGAGCTCGACGGTCAATGGGCCAGTCCGAGTGGAAGTTGCGGGGTGGAGTATCGCGCCGGGACCGCAATCCGCAAGAGCGGGAAACGTTCCGGATGAGCAGCTCCTGCTGCTCGTCGCGAACCTTGACTCGTCCAATACCCCAAACTATATCCCCGCCAGCTGTTAGCACTCGCCCTCTAAGAGTGCCAACAGCGCGGATTTCACAGAGATTTCAGGAGCAGACATGGCATTCCGTCCCCTGCACGACCGAGTGGTCGTCCGGCGTGTCGACAGCGAGGAAAAAACCGCTGGCGGCATCATCATCCCCGACACCGCCAAGGAGAAGCCGTCCGAGGGTGTCATCGAGGCCGTGGGCCCGGGCGCCCGCGACGAGGCGGGCAAAATCCAGCCGCTCGACGTCAAGGTCGGCGACCGCATCCTGTTCGGCAAATGGAGCGGTACCGAGGTCAAGCTCGACGGCAAGGAGCTGCTGATCATGAAGGAAACCGACATCATGGGCGTCATCGGCTGAGCCGGGCGCGACCTGATCGTTTAACCCCAAAGGAGCGCCTCACATGGCTGCCAAAGACGTAAAGTTCTCCACCGACGCGCGCGACAAGATGGTCCGCGGCGTCAACATCCTCGCAAATGCGGTGAAGGTGACCCTCGGCCCCAAGGGCCGCAATGTCGTGATCGACAAGTCGTTCGGCGCGCCGCGCATCACCAAGGACGGCGTCACCGTCGCCAAGGAAGTCGAGCTCGACGACAAGTTCGAGAACATGGGCGCTCAGATGGTGCGCTCGGTCGCCTCCAAGACCAATGACGTTGCCGGCGACGGCACCACGACCGCGACCGTTCTCGCCCAGGCGATCGTCAACGAGGGCATCAAGCTCGTTGCCGCCGGCATGAACCCAATGGACCTAAAGCGCGGCATCGATCTCGCCGTGACCGAAGTCGTCGACAACCTCGGCAAAGCCAAGAAGACGATCTCCTCGAACTCCGAAGTCGCGCAGGTCGGTACCATCTCCGCCAACGGCGAGACGTCGGTCGGCGAGATGATCGCCAATGCGATGCAGAAGGTCGGCAACGAGGGCGTTATCACCGTCGAAGAAGCCAAGACCGCCGAGACCGAGCTCGACGTCGTCGAGGGCATGCAGTTCGACCGCGGCTACCTCAGCCCGTACTTCGTGACCAATGCCGAAAAGATGACCGCCGTCCTCGAGGACCCGGTGATCCTGCTGCACGAGAAGAAGCTTTCGAACCTGCAGTCGATGCTGCCGATCCTCGAATCGGTCGTGCAGAGCCAGCGTCCGCTGCTGATCGTCGCCGAGGACATCGAGGGCGAGGCGCTCGCGACGCTCGTCGTCAACCGCCTGCGCGCCGGCCTCAAGGTTGCGGCCGTCAAGGCGCCGGGCTTCGGTGACCGCCGCAAGGCCATGCTCGAGGACATCGCCGTGCTTACCGGCGGTTCGGTGATCTCGGAAGACCTCGGCATCAAGCTCGAGAATGTCACCATGGACATGCTCGGCACCGCCAAGCGCGTCGAAATCGCCAAGGAGACCACCACCATCGTCGATGGCTCGGGCTCCAAGGATGACATCCAGGGCCGCGTGGCGCAGATCAAGTCGCAGATCGAGGAAACCACCTCGGACTACGACAAGGAGAAGCTGCAGGAACGCCTGGCGAAGCTCGCCGGCGGCGTGGCCGTGATCAAGGTCGGCGGCGCCACCGAAGTCGAGGTCAAGGAGAAGAAGGACCGCGTTGACGACGCGCTCAACGCCACCCGCGCTGCGGTCGAAGAGGGTATCGTCGCCGGTGGCGGCGTGGCGCTGCTCCGCGCCGCTTCGGCTCTCAAGGCCAAGGGGGCCAACCCCGACCAGCAGGCGGGCATCAATCTCGTCCGCCGCGCGCTGCAGGAACCGATCCGCCAGATCGTCCAGAACGCGGGCGACGAAGGTTCGGTCGTGGTCGGCAAGATCCTCGAGAACGCCAACGTCAACTACGGCTACGATGCGCAGACCGCTACGTATGGCGACCTGATCCAGCTCGGCATCGTCGACCCGGTGAAGGTGGTGCGCACCGCGCTGCAGGACGCTGCGTCGGTCGCATCGCTGCTCATCACCACCGAAGCGATGATCGCCGAGATGCCCAAGGACGCAACCCCGGCGATGCCGGGCGGCGGCGGCATGGGCGGTATGGGCGGCATGGACTTCTAAGGTCCGACAGGCTCAGTCCAGACTTCCCAGTCGCGGACTCAGATCGGGGCGCGGATGACAACATCCGCGCCCCTTTTGTTTGCCGCAAAGGCGATGCAGGCTTGCCGCGCGGAAGCGATGGAGCAACGCGATGCGGCTTACAATGGCGACGATGGCGGCAGTGCTGGTGGCGAGTGCCGCGATGGCACAGGACGAGCCGGCGTATCTCGACGACCGTTCGACACCCGAGGCAGTGATCTCGTCGTTCTACAACGCCATCGACCGGCAGGAGTATGCGCGGGCATGGTCCTACTATCAGGATGGGGAAGGCGTCGCGCCGTTCGAGCGGTTCGTCGACGGCTACAAGGACACCGCCTCGGTGACGGTGACCTTCGGCCAGTCTGCGCAGGAGGGTGCGGCGGGCAGCACGTATTGGACCTTGCCGGTGAAGGTCGACGCGACGAACACGAGCGGCGCGCACATGCTGTTCACCGGATGCTATACGCTGCGGCTCGCCAACCCGGCGATCCAGGCCGAGCCGCCATTCCGGCCGCTGCACATCGTCGAGGGGCACCTCAAGAAAGCCAACACGAAGAGTTTCGCGCCGGCGAAGTGTGACTAGCGGAAGAAGATCAGCCGGCCGGCGAGCACCAGCGTTACGATCACCACCAGCGGCCGGATGAGCTTCGCGCCGAAACGGATGCCGGTGTGGGCGCCGAGATAACCGCCGACGATCTGGCCTGCGGCCATCGCGGCGGCGGCGGGCCAGACGACATCTCCCGAGGGCAGGAAAACGGTGAGTGCGCCGAGGTTTGAGACGAGGTTCAGCACCTTGGTGTTGCCCGCGGCGCGCGTGATGCCGAGGCCGAACAGGGCGACGAAGCCGATGGTGAGGAACGAGCCGGTGCCAGGGCCGAAGATGCCATCGTAGAAACCGACGATGGCCCCCATAACGGGCACGAAGACGGCCCAGGCGAGACGCGCGCGCCGGTCTTCGTCGGTGAGGCGGGGAGCGAAGACGAAATAGACCGCGATCGCAACGAGCAGGACGGGTACGGCGACGGTGAGCAGCGAGGTGTCGATCTGCTTGACTGCGAATGCGCCGAGGATCGCGGCGGCGTAGGTCGCGAGGATCGCGACGGCCAGGGCGCTGAGGTCGACGTAGCCTTCGCGCCAGTAGGTATAGGTGGCGGTGGCCGTGCCGATCACCGATTGCAGCTTGTTGGTGCCGAGCGCGGCGATGGGCGGCACGCCGGCGGCCAGCAACGCCGGCAGAGCGATGGTGCCGCCGCCACCGGCGATCGCATCGACGAAACCCGCGGCCAGGCCGGCGAAGGCCAGCAGCAGCAGGACCCACGGCTCGAGCATTACTGCCGGTCCTCGAGGCGACGGACCATGTAGTCCTCGCGCGGCACCTCGGTGACGCGGCGTTCGTTGAGCGGCACGTCGATCATCGAAGCCATGAAAGCCGACATCGCGAGCTGCAGGCCCGCGACCAGCGTGGTGACCGCGAGGATCATGGCGCGCATCGTCGACGACAGCGGAAGCGGGCCGAAACCGCGGTCGGCCCATTGCACGAAGCCCCAGCCGAGCGCGACGAGGCCGATGAGGACGAGCGCGACGGCGATCAGCAGGACGCGCTCGAGGGTGAGCGACTCCAGGGCGCTGTCGAACGTCTCGGAGCGCGGAATGAAGCCATAGCGCGAGGCGAAGCGGCGGCCGATGAGGGCGAAACTCACCGCTTGCATGCCGACCAGGATGCACATGGCGGCGACGAGGAAACTATGGAGATCGAGCACGACCGTGGGCGTGATGTGCACCGGCCCACCGATCAGCAGGGCACCCAGGAAGAGGCCGATGGCCAGCAACGCCAGGCCGGGATAGAGGAACAGCCAGCGCGGCGAGAACAGCAGCAGGAAGCGCAGGTGGCGCCACCCATCGCGGAACGAGCGCAGATGCGGCGCGCGGCTGCGGCCGTCCTTGCTGAGGGTGGTGGGCACCTCGGCGACACGGAGGCCGGTCAGGGTCGCCTTGACCAGCATTTCGGAGGCGAACTCCATTCCAGAGGTTCGCAGGTTGAGCCCAATGATCGCGTCGCGGTCGAAGCCACGGAGACCGCAATGGAAGTCGGAGGCGCGGGTGCCGAAGAACAGGCGGCCGAGGAAACTCAGCACCGGGTTGCCGATGTATCTGTGGTGCCATGGCATGGCGCCCGGCGCGATGCCACCCTTGAACCTATTGCCCATAACGAGCTGGTTGCCGGCGCGGAGCGCGGCGACGAACGCGTCGAGATTGGCGAAGTCGTAGCTGTCGTCGGCATCGCCCATGACGACGTAGCGGCCGCGAGCTTCGGCTATGCCTGCCGCCAGAGCAGCCCCGTAGCCGCGGCGCGCGACAGCGACAACGCGAGCGCCGTTGCTGGCTGCGATCTGCTGACTCCCGTCGGTGGAGCCGTTGTCGGCGATGACGACCTCACCCGCGATGCCGGTGCGTCGGAGGAAGCCGTTGGCCTTGCCGATGCAGGTGGCGAGCGTCTCCGCCTCGTTGAGGCAAGGCATCAGGATGGTGAGCTCTAGTTCGGCCAAGCGAATCGCCAGGTGGGAGCGGTTGGGTGGTTATAGAGGATTTGCGGTCAGTCTCCCTCCCCCGCAAGGGCGCAGAGCTTACGAGCGGAGCGAGTTAGCGGCGCGGGGTGGGGGGACCCGCGGCTCTTGCCCGTGCTGACTTCGAGTCCCCCCACCCAGCTCCGCTAAGGCCTGCGGCCTAAGCTGCGCTGCCCTCCCCACACGGGGGAGGGAGGCCTGACTGCAAGTCAGAGCAGCGTGCTCGTCCCCGGCGGTATCCCACCCATCATCGAGAGCAAGGCTTCGAGCTGTGCCTTTTTCAGCGGTGACCAGTCGGCAGTGCGGGAGACGATCAGGTTGGCTTCGCTTTTCATGACGACGCCATCCTCCAGGACGCGCAGCGAGTTGGCGCCGATGGTTTCGCCGGAGGAGGTGATGTCGACGATGAGGTCGGCGGCGCCGGAGGCGGGGGCGGCTTCGGTGGCGCCGGCGCTCTCCACGATGCGGTATTCGGCGATGCCCCAGTCGGCGAAGAAGCGCCGCGTCAGGTGCACATATTTGGTCGCGACGCGCAGCCAGCGGCTGTGACGGAGCCGGAAGTCGGAGGCGACGTCGGCGAGGTCGACCATGTGGGTGACGTCGATCCAGGCGTCCGGGACGGCGACCACGACATCGGCCTGGCCGAACTCGAGCGGCTTCACCATCAGCACGTGCTGCTCGCCGCTTTCGGCCACTTCGTGGATCAAGTCCGAACCGGTGACCCCGATGTCGATGGTGCCCATGATGAGCTCGCGGGCGATTTCGCCGGCGGGATAGAAGCGCACGCTGACCTGCGGCTGGTTCTTGATCGAACCGACGTAGGAGCGGGTGCCCCCGGGGCGTGCGATGGGCAGGCGCGACTCGCCGAAGACACGGCGGGTTTCTTCCTCGAGTCGGCCTTTGGAGGGGACCGCGAGTACCAGACCTTCATCGCTCATCGCAGGGCCTCCGCTTCGAGCCGATCGGTCCAGAGGGCGCAGCCGGAGGCGGTGATGGCTTCGGTCGCGCCGAGCCGATCGAGCAGGCGGTCGTATTCGCCGCCCGAGGCCAGGATGGCACCGTCCTCGCCGGTCATCTCGAACACGACCCCGGTGTAGTAGTCGAGGCGCGGCGAGAAGCTGGCATCGAAGATCACCTCGGCCTTGGGCGAAAGCGCGGCGAGCGCCGCGACATGAGAGCGGACCTTGTCGAGCGGTTCTTCGAGATCGAGGCCGGCCTGGGTGGTCATCTGGCGGATGCGGTCGAGCGCGGTCGTTGCCTGGTCGGTGACCGCCAGATAATCGACGAGGAGCTGGATGCGCTCGACGGGGATGGGCACCGCATCGAGCGCCTGCTTTTCGAGATAGCGCTCGGCGATCTCCTCGGGCTGGCGCGAGCCGACGAGACTGAGGCCGGCCGACACCATGTTGTCGGTGATGATCTCAATGATGGTTTCGATCGCATCGGGCGCGGCGCCGATAGGGCGCTCCTCGGGGCTGGTGAGCCGCGCCATCAGATGAGACATCGCCGTAGGGTGGCCGAAACGGTGGCGGATGCGCTGCTGCCACTGCGGCGAGATGCCCATGGCGGCGAGGAAAGACTCGAACAGGCCGACGCCACCGATGCGGACGTTCGGCGCGGTGACGTCATAAATGGCAAGGGCCCAGCGGGCGAAGGTCAGCACCTGATCGAGAGCGGAGTCCGCGTCGGGCTGGCCGAGCAGCTCGAGGCCGGCCTGCTCGTCCTCGACCGGAACGCCGTTCTCCTGACGGAAGATCGGGCCAAGATAGGTGAAGGCCCCGGGCACGCCGAAATTGCCGTCGGCGAGATAGGACTGGGCGATCGGCAGGGTGAAATCGGGGCGGAGGCAATACTCGATGCCGTTGTTCGCGGTGGTGAGGAGGAGCTTGCGGCCGAACTCTTCGCCGGCAAGATCGAGATAAGGGTTGGCGGGCAGGAGCAGCGGCGGGGCGACGCGCTGCACAGTCTTGCTCTCGACCAGCCGGATCATGGCGCCGCGGCGCTCGGCGGAGGTCTTGACCATCAGCCGGCCCTCATCCGCGCCACGGCCGCGATTTTGCTGACTTCGGCGACGAGATCAGCGCGAGGCGCGGTCCACTGGCCGACCTTGGCCGCCTTGTACTCGGCGTTGTCCTTGATCGCCTTGGCGGCTTCCGCCCCGGCGGCGAGGTCCTTGATGGTGACCTGGCCGGCGGCGCGCTCATTGCTGCCGACGATGATGGCGGCAGCGGAGTTGCGGCGGTCGGCGTATTTCATCTGGGCATTCATGCCGGATGAACCGAGATACATTTCGGCGCGAATGCCGGCGATGCGCAGCTCGCTGGTCATCTTCTGGTAGTCGGCGATTGCTGCCGGGTCGCGATCAAGCACCAGGACGACCACTGGACCGCCGTTCTGATCTAGCGGCAGGTTGCCGGTGAGTTTCAGCGCGGTGGCGAGGCGGGACACGCCGATGGAGAAGCCGGTGGCCGGCACCGGCTCGCTGCGGAAGCGCGAAACGAGGCCGTCATAGCGCCCTCCCCCACCGACGGAGCCGAACACGACCTGTTCGCCGCGCTCGTTGACGACCGGGAAGGTCAGCTCGATCTCGAAGACGGGGCCGGTGTAGTATTCGAGACCGCGGACGACGGAGGGGTCGATGCGGATGCGATCACTGGCATAACCGGCTGCGTTGAATTGGGCGGCCATCGCGGCAAGCTCATCGCACCCAGCGTTCAGGGCAGCGCTGGAATTATTGCCGCGGCGCATGATCTCGATCGTGCTCTCGTTGCCAACGCCGCGGGTGCCTGAGTCAGATGTCCCCGATCCGGTCACGGCCAGAACTCGATCGATCTGCGACGGCGCAAGGTTCGCCCCGTGAGTGAAATCGCCGCTCTCGTCCTTCCGACCGTCGCCCAACAGGGCACTGACGCCTTCCACGCCGAGGCGGTCGAGCTTGTCGATGGCCCGCATGACGATCAGCCAGCGGACGTCATCCTCGATCTCAAGCACCTCGCGAAGGCCGTCGAACACCTTCCGGTTGTTGACCTTCACGACGTACTTCCCCGCCAACCCCAGCGCGTCCATCGTGTCAGCCATCATCATGCACATTTCGGCGTCGGCCTCGGGGCCGGCGGCGCCGACGGTGTCGGCGTCGAACTGCATGAACTGACGGAAGCGGCCGGGGCCGGGCTTTTCGTTGCGGAAGACCCAGCCGGCGCGATAGCTGCGGAAGGGCTTTGGCAGCTTGTCGTAGTTTTGCGCGAAGTAGCGGGCGAGCGGCGCGGTGAGGTCGTAGCGCAGGCTCATCCACTGCTCGTCGTCGTCCTGCATCGAAAACACGCCGGCGTTGGGCCGGTCGGTGTCGGGCAGGAATTTTCCGAGCGCCTCGGTGTATTCGAGCAGCGGGGTTTCGAGCGGGTCGAAACCATAGCGCTCGTAGACGCCCTTGATGGTCGCAAGCATCCGGTCGACGGCAGCGATATCGGCCGGCGTGCGGTCTTCAAAACCGCGCGGCTGTCGTGCCTCGATGAGGGATGTTCGGTCGGCCATTCGGAGGGGTTCCAAGCGTGCGCCGTTCCTAACGGAATCGGGATTTGCAGACAAGGCGAGGCAAGTTTTCAGGGCGGGGGACATAGTTGTGTCGATCGGGCCACAGAGCGAGAGGTGCGTCAGGCTGCCGCAGATTTCGCTTGCGAAGCGGAATCGTCTCGCCTATCAGGCCAGCGTCCGATCCGGACACAACCGCCAACCACGAAGGAGCCGCACATGATCAATCAGCTTTGCGCCTTTACCCGTGGCCCGGTGCTTGTCGGGATGACTCGGGGCTGAACTAGCCCTACGGCCTTCGGGCCATCCGTCTCCCACCCTCCTCGCCACTGTTAACGCAACCGCCGGTGTTTCGCGCCTGAGGCTTTGACGCCTCCGGCGTCCGCACCGGTCTCGCAACCTCCATAAACCCAGGGAGCCGGCGCAGGCGCGTCCGGTATCGCAAATGTCTTTGTCCAACACGTCTTCGAGCTTCGTTCCGTCCATTGCGCGCCGCGAGCGCGGCATCGTCGAGCGGCTGACGTCAGCCTTCCTCTCGCAATGGCCGAAAAGGACGCGAGGCTCACCCCCCGTGCCAAGCTATCTGCGGCGCGACCTCGGGCTGATGCCCGTGGAGCCGAGCCGCAAGTGGTGGGACCACCAGTAGCGCCTCAACCCCGCGCTCCTCGAGCGCGGGGCCCACTGCAAAGCCGGTGCCACGCCCTCGTGGTTCGACAGGCTCACCATGAGGGCTACCGGATGCCTAGTGAGGACCTCATGGTGAGCTTGTCGAACCACGAGGTCCGGCCGGTGCTGACTTCAACTCCCCCCGCCCAGCTTCGCTAAGGCCTTCGGCCCAAGCTTCGCTGCCCTCCCCTCTCGGGGGAGGGAGTCCATGACCGTGAGGCTGCGCGAGGCTAGCTCGGCCGCTTCAGCAGCTTGCGTTCGTGCTCGCACTCGCCGCGGCAGTCGCAGTCGGTCGTGTGGTCGTTGACGAGGCCCATCGCCTGCATGAAGGCATAGACCGTGGTGGGGCCGACGAAGCTGAAGCCGCGTTTGCGGAGGTCTTTGCTGAGCAGCCGCGACGCCTCGGTTTCGGACTCGATCTCGCCGTGGATCACCGGGCCCTTGTGGGGCTCGGGTTCAAAGCGCCAGATATAGGCGGCGAAGCTGCCGAATTCTTTCTGGATTTCGAGCGCACGCCGCGCGTTGTTGATCGCCGAGGCGATCTTGCCGCGGTGGCGGATTATGCCTGGATCGCCGAGCATGCGCTCTACGTCTGGCTCGCCCATCCGCGCTACCTTGCGGATGTTGAAATCCCTGAACTGCTTGCGGAACTGCGGCCGCTTCTTGAGCACGGTCAGCCAGCTAAGGCCGGACTGGAAGCCTTCGAGACAGATCTTTTCGAACAGGCGGTTGTCGTCGGTGACCGGGCGGCCCCACTCCTCGTCGTGGTAGCGGACGTTCTCGGCGTCGAGCCCCGCCCAGGCGCAGCGCTTCATCTTAACCGCTCCGAAACCATGAGCATTTGCAGAGGTTTAACCACGCTGCTTCACCGCATCTTCGCCGTTGTTGGGCACGCTTAGGTAAGCCTACCGAACCGTTGACCTCAATCGGGAATTTGCCATGTCGCGCTGGATGAAAGCCGCCTTCGCCGGCGTCGCCCTCAGCTTCCTTTCACTCGCACCGGCGCTCGCCGCGCCGTACTTTGCGCCGCCGCCGGGCATTACCCTGACCAGCGGCACGCCGACCAACGGGCTGATGCTGCGCGCGCCCAAGAAGGTGCATCTCGACCCCAAATTCATGCGGCAGATCGTGCCGTTCGCGAGCAGCGAAGCGCCGGGCACGGTGATCGTCAACACCGGCGAGAAGTTCCTCTACCTTGTCGTTGGGCACGGCAAGGCGCTGCGGTACGGCATCGGGACGGCCCGTACCGGGTTCGAGTGGAACGGGGTGCACCACATCACCCGCAAGGCGGAATGGCCCGGCTGGACGCCGCCGGCCGAGATGAAGCAGCGGCGGCCGGACCTGCCAGACTACATGCCGGGCGGCATCAAAAACCCGCTGGGCGCCCGGGCGCTCTACATCGGCTCGACTCTTTACCGCATCCACGGCACGAACGAACCCTGGACCATCGGCGGTGACGTTTCGTCGGGCTGCATCCGAATGGTCAATGACGACGTGATCGACCTTTACAGCCGCGTGAAAATTGGCGCCAAGGTGATTGTTCTTTAGTTAGGAATTTTCGGCAGACTGCAGGCACCAAAACTGCGGACTGCCGGGCCATGTCGCGCTTCACCGATCTCCTCACACGCTTCCGCAAGGACGAGCGCGGCGCGTTCCTGGTCATTTTCGCGATTCTCGGGCTGGTGCTGATCGCCACCTCCGGCGCGGTGGTCGACTTCACCTCGATGGAACAGGCGCGCACCCGGGCGCAAACGGCGATCGACGCCGCGGCCCTCGCGCTGCAGCCGAAAATGGCGGGCCTGCCCGCGGCGAGCCGTGACGCCACGCTCAAGACGCAGGCGCAGACGATCCTCACCGAGCGGCTCAACGACGCCAACATCACCGCGACGGTGACCTCGGTCAGCACGAACCTCACGGACGGCACGCTCGAGATCAACGCCCGCGTCCAGAAGAGTACGATGTTTGTGGGCTTGGTCGGTATCCCCAACATCAGTGCAAATCTGGTGTCTCAGGCGACGCGTAAGCAGCTCGACCTCGAAGTGTCGATGGTGCTCGACAATTCGGGATCGATGTCCAGCAACAGCCGCATGACCAACCTTCAGTTGGCGGCGCGCTGCGCCACCGACGTGCTGTTCAACGGCACCAGCGACTGCACCACCTCGGCCAAGATCACCGCCGCCGATGCACTGGCTGCGACGCAGACAAACGTCAAGATCGCGATCGTGCCGTTCACCGAGTTCGTCAATGTCGGCACGGCCAACAAGACCGCCACCTGGATGAACCAGACCGGTAACTCGACGGTCGCCCGTAGCGGCTTCGACAATGACGACGATTACCAGACAGCCTTCAGCGCGAACGTAAACCGCTTCACGCTGTTCACCAACATCGGGCTAACCTGGCAGGGCTGCGTGGAGGCTCGAAACCACACCACGGGAACTGGTGGCCTCTACTACGACACACTGACCTGCCGCCGACCTCAGGTGTCACAGACAGCTATTTCGATCCGCTGTTTGGACCGGATCAGAAGGACGGCAACGACGCCTACGGCAACGCACTGTATGCCGACAGCTACATCAGTGATACGCCCGGCGCCTGCCCACTAACGCCGGTCTATTGGATCACGACCGTCAAGACGAAGTGCAACTCCGCGGTGAGTGACGCTAGCGGTTGGAGTTCGATAGGCTGTTCAGGCGGCACGACGACCACGACCTATCAACAGACCGTAGGCGGCGTAACAACGACGGCGGCGTCGAGCGCGCCCGCACAGTTGCTTCACATCAACAAGTCGGCGAGTTCGACCGACGCATATTCTGGCGTCAAGGTAGGGTCGAAGTACACCAATACTCGCACCCAGACTTGGACCTACACGCCTTTTCCCGACCGAGTTCTACAGGAGCGGCTTTGCAAATACGTGTCAGGCAACACGGTCGCTTCGCTCGGCAACGGCCCCGGCGGGCGGACCGGACCGAACGCCGAATGCCCTAACACGACGTTGCTGCCGCTCACCAACACGAAGGCGACGATCATCTCGCGTATCAAGGCGATGTCGGCGGACGGCGGGACCAACATCCACCAGGGCGTGATGTGGGGTTTCCACTCGCTCTCGCCGACCGAACCGCTGACCGAGGCCAAGGCTTACGACACGGCGACCTCAAAGGTCATGATCGTGATGACGGACGGTGAAAACACGCACAGCTACGACAGCGACTTCACCGGCGCGAATTGGTACACGGCGTACGGCTATCCGTACTATGGCCGACTGCCGGGCTCGGGCCAGCCAGCAGCGACCTCCACCGCAGATCTGCAGACGGAAATGGACAACCGGACCAAGTCCACCTGCACCAACGCCAAGACCGCCGGTATCGTGGTCTACACGATCGGGCTCAGCGCGCCGAACCAGAGTACGAAGGACATGCTCACCAACTGCGCGACCTCGGCGAGCAATGCGTACTTCCCGACCAACTCGTCGGACCTGACCAGCGTGTTCCAGGCCATAGCCGGCCAGCTCGCGGACCTGCGCCTCGCGAAATAGACGCAACCGCCCCGCGGTCTTCGGCGTTACCAGCGGCGTATACCCGCATTGGGAGGCGACCGTGAGTTCTGCGCGCTATTTTGTGTTCAACCGAGCCCGCGACTGGCTGGTGACGCTGGACGGCCAGCCCATTGGCCGGCATGGCACGCGCGAGGCGGCGCTCAACAGCGCCATCATCATGGCCGACCTGATGGGCTCGATGAAGCACGACGCCGACGTGATGGTGGAAGACGACGGCCATCTCGACATCGCCTGGACGTATGGCGACGATCCGCTGCCGGCGGAGTTTGGGGCGGCGGCATGAACAACCCGGTGGCCTATTTCTGGCGGCACCCGCGGCGGACCGGTTTCATCGCGTTCAACATCCTCGCTGTCGTGCTCTTCGTTGCCTGGGGCGCCTTCACCGCCGACATGAGCAGGGAGGGGCTCGCGGGGGTGCCAAACGTCATGCTCGGCTACACCGGCATGGCGTTCCTTGTGGTCGCGTGGGTTGCCGCGTGGTTCGCCTGGGCGACGTTCATCGCCCGGCGGCACGCCAACAAGGCTTAACCACGCCATCGTTCCGACTGCGGTGCGACACCGTCTCGCCAGAATCCATTCAGCCGCCATTCAGCCCCGGTTCAGTCAAATGCAACACAGCGCCCGGCAGCCAGCAGTCGCCTTGCGTACCCTGTGACCGCCCGGCTTGCCCCTGCCGGAGCAAAGAGGAGAACACCCACATGCCCCTTCCCCTGAAACGTGCCCTCGCGGCCGCCGCAATCGCGCTGGCGCTGATCGCACCGAGTTTCGTCGCCAGCCCGGCAAACGCCGCGCCGCCGCCCCCGCCGGGCTCCGGCAGCTTCAACCTCACTTTCGAATTCGGCAACCGCCCGCCGCCGCCCCCGCCGCCCAAGCGGATTTGCATGGACAAGCAGGACATCGTCCAAGCGCTTCGCGCCAACGGCTATCGCGACGGAAAGGTTGTCGAGAACCTCGGCCGCAACCGTGTGCTCGCGGTCGCCCGCAAAGCCAGCAAGTGGTACCAGCTGCGCATCGACATCTGCAGCGGCTTCGTCGACCAGATCAAGCGCGTCCGCCTCAGAGGCGACGGCAGCTTCGACTTCTCGCTCAACTTCGACGACGACTATCTGCCACCCGAAGAGTTGGTCTGCCTCGTCACCTATTACGACGAACGCTCGGCAGCGTATGAGGACGAGGACGAGATCCAGAGCGCCGAGCTGATGCGCCGGAGCGAAGCGCAGGACCTCGACCGCCCGCGCGACCGCCGGGTGATCATGCGGTTCGACACCGACCGCGAGGCTCGCAACACCTGCGAGTATCTCAACTCGATCAACAACTGATCGACCTGAACCGATGACAGGCGTCCGCTGAAAGGCGGGCGCCCCTTGCTATCCGCGATCTTCGCCGAGGGTTCGCAAGCGGACCAGTTCCGCGGCGGAGACCGGGATACCCAGGCGTTCCGACTCGCGCCGGTTGGCGTAGCGCCGATCGCCGGGGAGCCGTTGTTGGCCCGCGTCGTGGATCGCATCGATCAGCGTCTCGATCCGAGTGTTGAAAGGGCGAGTGTTGCCTCGGCCGGGATCGATGAGGATGTAGGTCTGGCCGCCGTGCGGCGTGGCCGCGCCCGGGTGCTGGCTCCAGTCGATCTCGAACGAGTAGTCGCCCCCCGCGAGTGCGGCACCCATGATCTCCATCATCATGGCGATGGCGGAGCCCTTGTGGCCGCCGAAGGGCAGCAGCGCGCCACCTTCGAGCACGGCATTGGGATCGGTGGTAGGGTTGCCGTCACGATCGACGCCGATGCCGGGCGGCAGCGCCCTGCCCTCGCGGCGGGCGATCTGCACATCGCCGTTGGACCAGCCGGAGGAGGCTTGGTCGAACACCAGAGGATCGGTGCTTTCGCGCGGCACCGCAAAGCCCATCGGGTTTGTACCGTAGAGCTTTTTGGTGCCGCCGTGTGGAACGACGCTCGCCATCGAGTTAATGCTGGCGAGAGCGACAAAACCTTCACGGGCGAATGGCTCAATGTCGGGCCAGACGGCGCTGAAGTGATGAGCGTTGCGGATGCTGAGCATCGCGATGCCGTTGGCGCGGGCTTTGTGCATTAGCGCGTCGCGCGCCATCTCGAGCGCCGGCAGCGAGAAGCCGTTTCGACCATCGGCACGCAGCACGCCGGGCGCAGTGTTGTCGATTACGGGCGTCGCCTTGCCATCGACCCAGCCGCTGTCGAGCGAGCCGAGATTGCCGTTGACCCGGAAGATGCCGTGGCTGTGCGCCCCGTCGCGCTCGGCGCCTGCCATGTTGTCGGCGAGGATGGCAGCGACGCGATCGGAGCAGCCGTGCCTGCGAAAGATCGCGGCCAGCAGGTTACCGAGCTCGTCGAATGAAATCCGGACGATGTCGCTCACTTGCCGATCCGCGGCCAGGTGTCTGAGAGGCGATAGCCGGCGGGCCAGGGGTCTGCGGGATCGAGGTATTCCGTTCGTCGGCCGCTGATCCAGCCACGGCCGGAGATGGAGGGGATGATCGCCGGCTTGCCGCCGAGCGTGGTGTCGGCCTCGATGCGGCCGAGGAACTCGGAATCGATGATCGAGCGGGCAAGATAGCGGTCGCCGACCTGCATCTCACCTCTGGCGCGCATCACGGCCATGCGGGCCGACGCGCCGGTGCCGGTGGGCGAGCGGTCGATCTTGCCAGGCTGGATGGCGACTGCGTTGCGGGCCGTCAGCACGCCGTCACGGCGTTCGACGGGCGCGGCAATCTGGCAGAATGAAATGTGTGTCCAGTCGGGATTGGTCGGGTGGCGAAAGCCGAGCTGCTCGTTGGCAGCCTTGGTGATGCGGATGCCCGTTTCAGCGAGCTCGCGGGCCTCGTGCTCGGCGATCTCGAAGCCGAGCGTGGTGGCATCGACAATGACGAAGCTGTCGCCGCCATAGGCGGTATCTACGGTGAGCGTGCCGATGCCTTCGACTTCGAGCGTGGCGCCGAGCCGCTCGGCGAAGCTCGGGACGTTGGTGACGGTGATGCGTTCGGCCTTACCGTCGCGGCACTGGGCCACGACCTCGACGAGGCCGCCGGGGGCTTCGAGGGTGAGACGCGTTTCGGGCTCGGTCATCGGCAGGATGCCGGCATCGAGCAGGACGGTGGCGACGCAGATGGAGTTGGAGCCCGACATAGGCGGCGTGTCCTCAGGCTCCATGATGATGAAGCCCATCTGCGCCTTGGGGTTCTTCGGCGGCACCAGCAGGTTGATGTGGCGATAGACGCCGCCGCGCGGTTCGTTGTGGACGAAGTTGCGCAGCGTCTGGTCGGACGCGATGAAGCGGGACTGCGCCCAGAGCGTGTCGCCGGGCGGCGGGGCGACGCCGCCGACGATCACATCGCCCACCTCACCCTCGGCGTGGCAGGCAACGATCTCGATCGAGCGCGTGGTCCTCACTTGATCACCTGCACCGGGTCGCCCAGCACGTCGAACTTCGGGGTAACGCCTAGCCCGGGTTTGTCCGACGCAGTCATGAAGCCGTTGTCGCGCTTCGGGGCGCCATCGGCGATAGAGACCGTGACGTAGGAATTGAAGTCCGTGGCGGTGAAGCAGAAGCGTTCGGGGGTCGAGCGCGCGAGATGGGCGATGGTGGCGGTGACGATGTCGCCGCCCCATGTGTCTTCGATGGTCATCGGGATGCCGTGGCTGACGCAGAGGTCGCGCATCTGGCGTGCCTTGGTGAGGCCGCCAACCTTGCTGATCTTGAGGTTGATGACGTCGAAGGCGTCCTCGGCGATGCCGGTGACGAGGTCCTGCACCGAGCCGATGTTCTCGTCGAGAACGAAGGGCAGCGCGGTGCGGCGGCGGATCGAGACGCTTTCCTCGTAGGTCATGCAGGGCTGCTCGATATAGACGTCGAGATCGCGCACGGCGCCGACCACGCGCGCCGCGTCGGCCTTGGTCCAGCCGGTGTTGGCGTCGGCGACAAGGATGTCCGTCGGCTTGAGGATGGCGCGACAGGCCTTGATACGGGCAATGTCGTCGGCGGGATCGCCGCCGACCTTGAGCTGGAATTTCGTGTAGCCCTCGGCGCGATAGCCGGCGATCTTCTGCGCCATCACCGCCGAGTCCTCCTGGCTGATGGCGCGGTAGAGCGCTATTTTATCCTGCTCGGCGCCGCCCAGCAGCTTGTAGACGGGCAGGCCCGCGACCTGGCCGAGAATGTCCCAGCAGGCGATGTCGATCGGCGCCTTCACATAGGGGTGGCCGCGCAGGACCGCGTCCATGTGGTGGTTGAGCGGCCAGAGGTCGGTGGGGTCGTGGCCGATGAGCTTGGGGCCGATCTCGTCGATGCCGGCGCGTACGCCCCTGGCATAGGACGGCAGGTACGCTGAGCCGAGGGGACAGCATTCGGCGTAGCCGGTGATGCCGGCATCGGTCTCGACGGCGACGACGGTCGAGTCGAAGACTTCCATGAAATTGCCGCCCGACCAGTTGTAGCGGCCCTCTCTGAGCGGAAGGTCAACTTGGTAAACGCGGATGGCGGTGATTTTCATCTGAGAGACTCCGGCGGCACGCCCTCGTGGTTCGACAGGCTCACCATGAGGGCTACTGGAAGGTTTGAGAACCTCATGGTGAGCCTGTCGAACCACGAGGTTCGGTATCCGCTAAACAAGCGAAAACCCGTGCGCGAACGGGTCGCGGTCGTCGATGAAGATGGTGTTGATGCCGGTCTGGCGGGCCCAGCCGGCGATGGACGGGACGATGCCGTCGACATTGCCGACACGCACGGCTTTCTCGACGCGGCCGTTGAAGATCGAGCCGATGATCGACTCGTGGATGAAGGCGTCGCCGACCTTGAGCTTTCCGCGGGCGTACCACTGCGCCATGCGCGCCGAGGTGCCGGTGCCGCAGGGGGAGCGGTCGATGGCCTTGTCGCCGTAGAACACGGCGTTGCGGGCGGTGGAGCCAGGCTTCTGCGGCTTGCCGGTCCACATGATGTGGGTGCAGTTGCGGATGTTGTCGTTCTCGGGATGAACGAAGCTGTAGCGCTCGTTCATCGCCTTGCGCAGAACGGGACTCCAACGCAGCAGATCGCCGACGCTGACGTCGGCGAGGTCGGTAAAGTTCTCCTGCGGGTCGACGATGCAGTAGAAGTTTCCTCCGTAAGCGACGTCGACGGTGAGCCTGCCGAGTTCGGGGATTTCGATCTCGAGGTCGCGCGAGTGGAGGAAGCTCGGCACGTTGGTGATGCGGACCTCGTCGACGTATTCGCCCTTCATCGTGTACTCGGCGACGACCTTGCCGGCCGGCACGTCGAGGTTGAGAACGGCCGGTGTTTTCGGCTGCACCAAGCCGTTCTCGATGGCCATGGTGACGGTCCCGATGGTGCCGTGCCCGCACATGTAGAGGCAGCCCGAGGTCTCGATGAAGAGCACGGCGATGTCGCAGTCGTCGCGCGTCGAGGGATAGAGGATCGAGCCGCTCATCATGTCGTGGCCGCGCGGCTCGAACATCAGGCCCTGACGAATCCAGTCGTGATGGGCAAGGAAGTCGGCGCGCCGCTCCATCATGGTTGTGCCCTCGAGCAGCGGGCCGCCGCCCGAGACGAGGCGCACCGGATTGCCGCAGGTGTGGCCATCGATGCAGGAGAAGGTGTGGCGCGCCATGGCGAAGTCCTAGAAGCGGGTTGGCGAGAACGGTGCGAGGTCGAGCGACGGAGCCGCGCCGGTCACCAGCTCGGCGATCAGTTTGCCCGTGCCGGCCGACTGGGTGAGGCCGAGGTGGCCGTGGCCGAAAGCATAGACGATGTTGCGTGAGGCGCGCGAGCGTCCGATGACGGGCAGCGAGTCCGGGATCGAGGGGCGGAAGCCCATCCATTGGGTTCCGCCGCTTGTCTTGAGACCGGGCATGAGGCGGGCGGCCTTGGTCAGCATCGCATCGGCGCGCTTGAAGTTGGGCGGCAGGCTCAAGCCGCCGAGTTCGACGGCGCCACCGACGCGGACTCGACCGCCGGATAGCGGCGTCACCACGAAGCCGTGCCCGCCGAAGACGAGCTGGCGGCGGAGATCGAAGGCGCCGCCGGGGAGCGTCGTGTTGTAGCCGCGCTCGGTGTCGAGCGGGATGGTGTCGCCGAGCGGCGCGGTGAGGGTCTTCGACCAGGCTCCGCAAGCGACGACTACGGTGCTGGCTGTGAGCGCGCCGCCGCCTGAGAGCTCCAGTTGGACGCCGTCGCCGGCCGGCAGCAGCTTGCGGACCTCGGCCTTGCGGAATGCAGCGCCGCGCCTGATCGCCGCCTGGCCCACGGCCGTTGCGTAGTCGTAAGGATCGGCAACTGTCTTCCACTGCGGGATGAAGGTCGCTGCGACGATGTTAGGAGCGAGGCCCGGCTGCAGTTCGGCGATCTCGCTGCCGCGCACGAGACGATGCTCAATGCCTTCGCGGGATTTCACCTCCAGCTCATGCTGGGCGGCTCGGATTTCACCTTCGGATTCGTATAGCTCAAGCACGCCGTCGGAGCGGACGAGGTGGCGGAGATCGGCGGCGGCGACCAGCGCGTCGGTCTCGCGCTGCGTTACCCGCATGAGTGGGGCCTGCGCCTTGATGCCAGCGGCAACGCGATCGGGCCAGCCGGCGCGCCAGAAGCGGATCAGCCACGGCGTGATCTGCGGCAGGTACTCGGGCCGCACGGTGAACGGGCCGAGCGGATCGCTCAGCCACCGCGGCAGCTTACGCAGCACGTCCTTGGTGGCGAGCGGCATGATGTCGGAGAAGGCGAACGCGCCGGCGTTGCCGCGGCTCGTCTCCTCGGCCATGCCCTTGCGGTCGATGATCAGCACGGAACGGCCGGCCTCGACGAGCTTGAAGGCGCTCGCGAGGCCGACAATGCCCGCACCGACGATGACGACGTCCGCATCCACGATCGGGTCAGGCCACCATCTTGAGCTGCGGGCGCGTATCGATGGCGTGCTGGATGATGGCGCTGATGCGCTTGCGCTCGTCTCCCTCTAGGGTAAGGCGCGGCGCCCGCACCCACTCGCTGCCCTCGCCCGTCATCTGGTTGGCGAGCTTGATGTACTGCACCAGCTTGGTCGCCACATCGAGGTGCAGCAGGGGTATGAACCAGCGGTAGAGGTCGACTGCCTCGGCGACCTTATTGGCCTTGGCGAGCTTGTAGAGCTGCACGGCCTCGCGCGGAAAGGAATTGGCGAGACCCGAGACCCAGCCGCTGGCGCCGAACAACGCGTTCTCGAGGAAGAGATCATCGACGCCGCTGACAATGGCGTAGCGGTCGCCGAGCAGATTGATCATGTCGGTGATGCGGCGGCTGTCGTGGCTCGATTCCTTGACTGCAACGATGTTCTTCTCACTCGCAAGATCGGCGAAGTCCTCCGGCTTGAGATCGACCTTGTAGGCCACGTGGTTGTTATAGATCATGATCGGCAGGTCGGTGCCGCGCGCCAGCGTGCGGAAGTGGTTGATGCTCTCGCGCGCGTCGGTCATGTAAACCATCGTCGGGAGAGCCATGATGCCGGCGGCGCCGGCCTTGCCCATGCGGTTGGCCGCCTCGATCGCTAGTCTGGTGGTGTATTCGGCAACACCGGCAATGACGGGCACGCGGCCCCTCGCGGCCTTCACCCCGGCCGCGACGACGGCTTCCTTCTCGTCGGGCGAGAGCGACGAGTTCTCGCCCAGGGTGCCGAGCATGACGAAGCCTTCGCAGCCGGCGCTCAGGCAGGAATCGACGTGCCGCGCTGTCGCCTCCAGATCGAGGTCGCCGTTCTGCTTCATTTCGGTCATCAATGCCGGGATGACGCCGCGCCAGGTGAGTGTCATATCGTTGGTCCTTCAGTGAGGGAGTGAGTGATGGTGATCGGGTTCATCGGGACGGGGACGATTTCCGCCGCCGTGATCGAAGGGTTGCAGTCGCTGCCGGAGCCGCCCGAGGTGGTCGTCTCGCCGCGCTCGGAAGGGACTTCGCTGGAGCTTGCCGCGAAATTCAGGAGGGTTCGCCGCGCTGAGTCGAATGCGGAGGTCGCCAAGGCCGACATCGTGTTCCTGGGCATGCGGCCGATGCACCTCGAGGAGGCAATGGCCGGGATCGAGTTCGAAGCGGGCCAGATCGTCGCCAGCATGGTGGCCGGATTCAAGCTCGACGACATCCGCGCGCGCTGGCCGAAGGCCACGGTGTGCCGTTTCATTCCCCTGCCCGGCATTGCGCGTGGTATCGGGCCGATGTCGACCTATCCGGCCGTGCCGGAGATCGTCGCGTTGATGGCGCCGCTCGGCGATTTGTTCGTCGTGCGCAGTGAGAGCCAGCTGCATTTCGGCGGCATCAATGCCTTCATGTCGAGCTACTTCGAGCTGCAGCGCGCGCTGATCGAGGTCGGCACCAGTGCCGGGCTGAGCGAATCCGACGTGCGCGGATACGTGGTCTCGATGCTCGGCATGCTGGCGGATACGGCCAAGCGCACCCCGGATGGGCTGTTCGGCACTTTGGTCGCAGAGCATCAAACGAAGGGCGGGCTGAACGAGCGGGTTCGGGCGGCGCTGATGACACAGGGATGGTTCGATGCGCCGGGGGAAGCGCTGAAGGAGACGACGGGGCTTAGTTACAAGAAGCTTGGCTGAGAGTGGGATGGGCAGTCGGGCCTCCCTCCTCCTTGAGGGGAGGGAACGAGGGTGGGGGTGGGTCCCACGCTCGGTGTTTGTGGCCCACCCCCGCCCCCGGCCCCTCCCCTCAAGGGGGAGGGGGGCGATGGCATCGCGGTCAGTCTCGAAGGGCCGCTTAGGCACCAAGATACGCCTCCACGATCGAGTTGCTGGTGGCGAGGGTTTCGGCGTCGCTGTCCATGCGCATGGTGCCGGTTTCGAGGACGTAGCCGTAGTTTGCGAGCTTCAAAGCCAGGCGGGCGTTCTGCTCCACTAGGAGGATGGTGACGCCGCTTCGGTTGAGATCGCGGATGATGCGGAAGGTCTCGATCACCAGTTTTGGGGCGAGGCCCATCGAGGGCTCATCGAGCAGCAGGACGCGCGGGCCGTGCATGAGGGCGCGGCCGATGGCCAGCATCTGCTGTTCGCCGCCCGACAGAAGCGAACCGTCCTGATGTTGCCGTTCCTTGAGGATGGGGAACAGGCTGAAGGCTCGCTCCAGCCGCTCGCGGCGGGCTGCGGGATCGGCGACGGTGAAGCCGCCGAGCTCGAGATTTTCGCGCACGCTGAGACCGCGTAACACGTGGCGGCCCTCGGGAACGTGGACGACGCCGAGGCGGGCGATATCGCTCGCCTTGCGGCCGACGAGCTCCTGGCCTCCCAGCCTGATCAAGCCGGCGCTGGCGCGCACGAGGCCGGAGATGGTCTTGAGCGTTGTGGTCTTGCCGGCGCCGTTGGCGCCGAGCAGGGCCACGATCTCGCCTTCGCGCACTTCGAGGGTGATGCCATGCAGGGCGCGGATGCGGCCGTAGCCGGCTTCGACGCCGTTGAGCGACAGGATGACGGGGGCCTCAGAGCGCAAGGGCGGCCTCCGCGTCTTCGGCACCGAGATAGGCCTCGATTACCTTAGGGTTGCTCTGCACCTCCTTCGGCGTGCCCTCGGCGAGGATGATGCCGTGGTCGAGCACGCTGACGCGTTCGGAAATGTTCATAACGAGGCCGGTGTCGTGCTCGATCAGCAGTACCGCGACGCCGCGCTCGTCGCGGATGCGCGAGATGAGAGTCACGAGCTCCGCCTTCTCGCCTTTGGTGAGGCCGGCGGCCGGCTCATCGAGCAGGAGAAGCTTCGGCATGGTGGCGAGCGCCCGCGCGATCTCGACGCGGCGCTGATGGCCGTAGGCGAGGGTGCTCGCGTCACGCTCCCATTCGTCGTCGGGGATGCCGGTAAACCGGAGGCAGTCCCCGGCGCGTTCGTGGATGAGCCGCTCCTCCTCGCGCTGGGCAGGGAGGCGTAGGATGGCCCCGATGGCACCGGCTGCGGTGCGGCAATGCTGGCCGGACATGACGTTTTCCAGCACCGACATCTGGCGGAACAGCCGGACGTTTTGAAACGTGCGGGCGATGCCGGCGCGGGTGACCTGGAACGGCTTCAGGGGCAACATGGCGGCGCCAGCGAAATCGATGCGGCCCGACTGCGGCTTATAGAACCCCGTTATGCAGTTGAAGAGCGAGGTCTTACCGGCGCCATTCGGACCGATGAGGCTCGAAATACTGCCGGCGGCGACGTCGAAGTCGACGTCCTGCAGCACGCGGTTGCCGGCGAAGGACAGCGTAACCTTGTCGAGGGTGAGCAGTGCGTCGGCCATCAGCGCTTGCTCCCCGCCGGCCAGATGCCGCTCGGCCGGTAGAGCATGATGAGCAGGAGGCCAACCGCGAAGATGAGGTAGCGGAAGCTGCCGAGGTCACGCAACAGCTCGGGCGCGAGCACGACGATGAAGGCGCCGAGGATGACGCCCGGAATCTTGCCCATGCCGCCAAGGATTATTGCCATCAGGAACAGGGTCGATTGCTTGAACGAGAAGCTTTCGGGTGAGATGGCGGTGAAGTTGACGGCGAAGAATGCGCCGCCGATGGAGCCATAGATGGCGCCGATGATGTAGGCGGCCAGCTTCACGCGCACGCGGTCGATGCCCATCGCCTCGGCCGCGTCTTCGTCGTGTCGCACATAAAGCCAGGCGCGGCCGAGCCGCGAATTGGCGAGGCGTACCGAGACGAGGATGCCGATAATCGCGAGGACAAGGAACACATAGTAGAAATCAATGGGTGTCGCGATGTGCCAGCCGAACAACCACGGCTGCTGGATGCCGGTGATGCCGCTCGCGGCGCCGGTGATGTGGAGGTTGCGTGCCGCGATACGGACGATCTCGCCGAAGCCGAGTGTGACGATCGCGAGATAGTCCGAACGAAGGCGAAGCGTCGGGCCGCCGATGATGATGCCGGCGAGCATCGCGGCAAGTACCGCGACCGGCAGCGTGGCCCAGAAGTTCCACCCGAAGGTGGTAGTAAGGATGCCAACGGTGTAGGCGCCGACCGCGAAGAAGGCGGCGTATCCCAGGTCGAGCAGGCCGGCGTAACCGACGACGACGTTCAGGCCGAGCGCAAGGATCGTATAAAGCAGCGCGTTGGTGAGGATCACCGTCGCGTAGGGACCGAAGATGTGGGGCGCGACGAGCATCACGATCAGGATAACGCCGAGTGCGACCGCGCGCTTCTGCGGCGTATCGAGGATGGCGGTGAGGCCACCCCAGGCCGACGGCCGTGTGGGGAGCCCGGCCATCACATGCGCTCCTGCTCAGATTTGCCGAGAAGGCCCGTGGGCTTGAAGACGAGCACGAGGATCAGCACGGAGAAGGAGAAGACGTCCTTCCACTCGCTGCCGATGCCGGGGATCTGCGTGCCGAAGCTTTCGAGCAGGCCGAGCGTCAGCCCGCCGAGCATGGCGCCCGGGATCGAGCCAATACCGCCGATGACCGCGGCGGTGAAGGCCTTGAGGCCGATGAGGAAGCCCATGAAGTACCAGATGGAGCCGTAGTAGGCGCCTGCCATGGTTCCGGCGGCGGCGGCAAGCGCGGAGCCAACAAAGAAGGTCAGCGCGATGACGCGGTTGACGTCGATGCCCATCAGCTCGGACATGTCCTTGTCGACCGAGACGGCGCGCATGGCCCGGCCGTATTGGGTCCGCGAGACGAACAGCTCGAGCCCGAGCATCAGGATGCCGGCTGTTACCGCCAGCGCAATCTGCTTGTAGTTGATGAACACGCCGCCCAGGTCGATGCCACCGAAGCCAAGCTTGGGGCTGAACGCCAGGATCTGGCCGTTGCTGAGCGTCAGAACACCGTTCTGCAGCACCAGCGAGACCGCGAGCGCGGTGATAAGGATAGAGAGACGCGGTGCCTTGAGCATCGGCGCATAGGCGATGCGTTCGATCACCACGCCGAGGAAACCGACGGCAATCATCGACAAGAGGATCGAGAGGCCGACCGCGAGCCAGCTGGTACCCACGGTGCCGGCGATGAGCGAGAAGACGAGGAAGCCGACGAAAGCGCCGGTCATGTAGAGGTCGCCGTGCGCGAAATTCAAAAGCTTCACGACGCCGAAGACCATGGTGTAGCCGAGGGCGACGAGCGCATAGAACGAGCCGAGCACGAGCCCGTTCACCAGTTGCTGCAGAAGCAGGGTGGTCAGCGTCATGGCGATGTCGAGGGTTGGGTTCCTCCCCTGTGCGCAGCACGGGGGAGGGGGACCAGCGAAGCTGGTGGAGGGGGCGGCAACATGCGCAGAGTCCCTTTCACCGCGACACCATTGCCAGCGGCCGCCCCCTCCACCGCCTATCGGCGGTCCCCCTCCCCCGCTTCGCGAGGGAGGAGCCCGACCGCGAATGGCCGGGCGGGGACAATCTTTGGCTTAGTACTGGGCGAGCGCCCAGGCACCGCCCTTGCCTTCGAGCACGATGAAGTTCGAGCGCGCCAGGGTGTGGTCGTCGCGGAACGTGATCTCGCCGGCGAGGCCGTCCTTGTAGTCGGACTTCTGGAGCGCATCCATGACCTTGGCGCTGTCCGTGCCGCCGGCCGTGGTGATGGCCGAGGCGAGCAGCTTCATGCCGTCATAGGTGAGCGCCGCGTACGGGCCGGGCGCATTGGTGTACTTGGCCTTGTAGGTGTCGGCGAAGGCCTTGGCGTTGGGCAGGAAGTCCGGGGTCGGGCTCGAGAGCGCCAGCACGCCTTCGGCCGCATCGCCGGCAAGGGTGAAGAGCTCGGTCGAAGTCGAGCCGTCGCCGACGATGATCAGGCCCTGGTAGCCGCCTTCGCGCAGCTGCTTGATGAACGGGCCGCCGTCCGCGTAGTACGCCGTCCAGAACACCGCATCGGGGGCTGCCGCGCGGATCTTGGTGACGACGGACGAGAAGTCCTGCTCGCCCTTGTTGACGGTCTCGTAGCTCGGCACGGTGCCGCCCGCTTCGGTGAAGCTCTTCTGCGCGAGCGAGGCGAGGTCCTGGCTGTAGGCGTCGCCTTCGTTGACGATGGCGAGGGATTTCACGCCCTTGGCCTTGAACACTTCCATGGCCTTGGCGACCTGGTCGTTGCCGGTCGAGTTGATGAGGAAGGCGTTGCCCGGGTTGGCCGGGATCAGCTTGGTGGAGTTCGCAGCGGTGATCACCATCGGCAACTTGGCATCGCCGAAAATCTTGAGGGTCGGGATGGTGGCACCGGAGCAGTAGCCACCGACGACGCCGGCGATACCGGACGAGGCGAGCTTGGTCGCCGCGTTCACGGCCTGCTGCGGATCGCAGCCGTCGTCGCCGACGACCATCGAATAGGTGTCGCCGCCACCGGCCGCGTTCAGCTCATCCATGGCGATCTGCACGGCGTTGGCCATGTCCTGGCCGTAGGTTGCTTCCGATCCCGTGGTCGGAACGAGGACGCCGATCTTGATGTCTGCGGCGATGGCCGGGCCGATCAGCGCCACGCCAACGGCCAGTGCGGCCACCGTCGATCTCAGAGAAGTTCGCATTTGTCGTCTCCCTGTTGAGGTCTTCTTGCCGGATCGAAGCCCGGCGCTTGTTACGATGCGTGTGTGCGGCATCTTGTCGACAGATTGCACACAGCAAACTTTCGTGTCAACGCTGGGGCTTCCAGCGAGACCTTTGACCATGGCCAGCAAATCGAGCGAGATCAAGAATGGTGCCACAAGGCGCAGCCGCGGCGGCAGCGCCCAGACCGTCTACGAGAGACTGCGCCAATCCATCGTCGAGCTCGAGCTTCCGCCGGGCAGTCCGCTCGATGAGGTGCGTCTGTCGCAGCAGTTCGTGATGTCGCGCACGCCGGTACGCGAGGCGCTGGTGCGGCTCGTCGCGGATGGACTCGCCACGACGCTGCCCAACCGGAACACCGTGGTCTCGCCGATCGATTTCGCCCAGCTGCCAGTCTACTTTGAAGCACTGTCGCTGATGTACCGCGTCTCGACCCGCAGCGCTGCAGTGCGCTGCACACCGGAAGCGCTGGAGAGGATTCGGCTGCACCAGGCGGCCTACGCCGCGGCAGTCGAGGCGCGCGATGTCAGCGCCATGATCGGCACCAACCGCGACTTTCACGTCGCGATCGCCGAGGCGGGCGGCAATCCGTATTTCACGGCATTTTTTGCGCGGCTGCTCGACGAGGGCCGGCGCCTGCTGCGGCTTTATTACTATCAGCCGGCGGAGGACCGGCTGCCGCGCCGTTATGTGAGCGAGCACGATGCGATGGTGCGAGCGATCAAGGCGCGCGACGCCGAGCTTTGCGACCGGCTGGGGGCGGAGCATGCTGCGCAAATCGTCCGGCAGATCCAGGAATTCATCGCCCGCGACACAACATCGACGATGAGCCTCGGCAACACGCCGGTGCGCCGGGCGCGCGCGGCGGTCTAGCCGTCGCTGAGGCCCATCAGGCTCGCGTTGCCGCCGGCCGCTGCGGTGTTGATGCTGATCGACACCTCGTGCAGCAGGAGCGCTGGATCGAGGCTCTCAAGCGACTGCACGGGAACGATCGGGCCACCCCAGGTAGCGACAATGCTCGAGATCTCGGCGACACGCTTGGCGTCACCCTCGACGAGCACGCCACCGAGGCCTCGCTCGGCCGTCCAATCCTTGGTGACACGTGAGTCGGGCGCCGGGTCAGTGGTCACCGGGCGATTGCCGGCAAGCGTAACGATTTCCAGCATGCGCGCGAGGCCGGGCACGGACTGATGAAGCACGAGAATGTCGCCACGTGGCAGCGTTCGGTAGATGTTGCTCTCGCCAACTGGGCCGGGCAGCGTTTCAGCCGTGGGCGCATCGCTGCCAATCGTCGTCCGCTTCAGACGACGGACGTAGAGCGGGCCGCCGGCTTTGGGGCCGGTGCCCGAGAGCCCCTGCCCGCCGAACGGCTGCACGCCGACCACGGCGCCGATGATATTGCGGTTGACGTAGACGTTGCCGGCGCGGATGCGCGCGGTGACGAAGTCGATCGTCTCGTCGAGGCGCGTGTGGAGTCCGAAGGTGAGGCCATAACCGAGAGCGTTGATGGTCTCGATGATGCGGTCCAGCTCGGCGCGTGCATAACGCACGACGTGCAGCACGGGCCCGAAGACCTCCTGCCTCAGCTGCTCGATGCGGTCGAGCTCGATGAGTGTCGGAGGGATGAAGATGCCGTTTGCCGCTGACGCGTCGAGCGGACCCTGCGTGATGCGGTGGCTGGCCGCACGCATGCCGCCGATATGGGCGTCGATTCGATCCGCGGCCTCGCGGCTGATCACCGGGCCGACGTCGGTCGACAGGCGATCGGGATTGCCGGTGCGCAGCTCCTGCATCGCGCCTTTCAGCATCGCAAGCGTACGGTCGGCGATGTCGTCCTGGAGACAGAGAAGGCGAAGGGCCGAGCAGCGTTGGCCGGCGCTGTCGAAGGCCGACGAGAGCACGTCGGCGACGACCTGCTCGGTGAGCGCCGATGAATCGACGATCATCGCATTGATTCCGCCGGTTTCCGCGATCAGGGGGATGGGTGCACCATCCTTAGTTCGGCCGGCGAGCTGGCGCTGGATGAGGCGCGCGACTTCGGTGGACCCGGTGAAGACGACGCCGGAGACGGCTTCGTGCGCGCAGAGCGCGGCGCCGATTTCTCCTGCACCCGGGACGAATTGCAGCGCCGCGCGCGGGACGCCGGCTTCGTGCAGCAGCTCAATCATGGCACCGGCGATGAGCGGCGTCTCCTCCGCCGGCTTGGCGATCACGGCGTTGCCGGCGGCGAGGGCCGCGGCGACCTGTCCGCCGAAGATCGAGAGCGGAAAGTTCCACGGGCTGATGCAGACCACAGTGCCGAGTGGAGTAGCGTTCTCGCCGATCCGCATGGCCTCGTCGGCATAGTAGCGCAGGAAGTCTACGGCCTCACGGACTTCGGCAATGGCGTTGGCGGGAGACTTGCCGGCTTCGCGGATGATGAGGCCAAGCAGATCGGGCATGCGCGATTGCAGCAGGTCGGCCGCCACATAGAGCAGCCGGGCGCGATCAGCGACCGGCATCCAGTTAGGCGTCGCCCCCTCGAAAGTGCGCTCGACAAGGTCGGGCGACGCGAAGCCGGCGGACCCGACGACATCGTTGCGGTCGGCAGGATTGACGACGGGGACGGCCGCCTGCCCTTCGGCGTCGGAAGCGAGCAGCGGTGCCGCGGCCCATCTCTGCGCTGCGATCGAACTCAGGCGTTCTCGCAGTGTCGAGAGTTCGGCGTCGTCAGCGAGATCGAGTCCGGCGGAATTCCGTCGCGCCCCGAGAATGTTCGCAGGAAGTGCGATCTGCGAGTGCGGTGCGCCGAGCGGGACGATGCTTCGCGCAACGGCGACAGGGTCCGCGATCAGGTCGTCAATCGGCATCCCCCGATCGCCGATGCGATTGACGAAGGAGCTGTTGGCGCCATTTTCGAGCAGGCGCCGTACGAGGTATGCGAGCAGCGTGCCGTGGGTGCCGACCGGCGCGTAGACGCGGCAAGGGCGATTTAGCCTGTCGGGCCCGACGATGTGCGAATAGAGCTGCTCGCCCATCCCGTGCAGGCACTGGAACTCGTACTGGCCGGAAACGAAGATCGGCCCCGCCATCTCGTAGATCGCCGCGACGGTCTGGGCATTGTGTGTTGCGAACTGCGGGAAGATTTGCGCGGGCGCGGCGAGCAGCTTCTTCGCGCAGGCGAGATAAGAGACGTCCGAATAGACTTTGCGGGTGAAGACCGGGTAGCCGCTCAGCCCGTCGATCTGGGCCTGCTTGATCTCGCTGTCCCAGTAGGCGCCCTTGACGAGCCGGGCCATCAGACGGTGGCCACTGCGGTTCGCCAGATCGATCAGCCAGTCGACGACATGGACGCAGCGCTTGCCGTAGGCCTGGATGACGAAGCCGATGCCGTCCCAGCCGGCGAGCTCGGGATCGAGGCACAGGGCTTCGAGCAGATCGAGCGAGATGTCCAGCCGATCGGACTCTTCGGCGTCGATGTTGAGGCCGATGTTGTACGACCTGGCGCGGACCGCCAGCGCCTTGAGCCGCGGCAGCAACTCGGCCATGACGCGATTGAGCTGCGAACGGCGGTAGCGCGGGTGAAGCGCCGAGAGCTTGATCGAGATGCTTGGACCTTCGATGGGACCGCGACCCGCGGCGGCGGCGCCGATGGCATCGATGGCACCTTCGTAGGCCGCGAGGTAGCGCGCCGCGTCCTCGGCGGTGGCGGCGGCTTCGCCCAGCATGTCGTACGAGTAACGGAAGCCGCGGCGCTCCATCGGGCGGGCGTTGCCGATTGCCTCGGCGATGCTCTGGCCAGCAACGAACTGCTCGCCCATCAGCCGCATCGCCATGTCGACGCCGGTTCGGATGATGGGCTCGCCGCCCCGGGCGATGAGGCGTCCGAGGGCGCGCGACAGTCCCTCCTCCGGTAGCACAGATGTGAGGCGGCCGGTGACCATCAGCCCCCAGGTTGCGGCATTGACGAACAGCGTCCGTTCGGGCCCGAGATGGGCGCGCCAGTCGCCGCGCGAGACCTTGTCGCGGATCAGGGCGTCGCGGGTCGCGTCGTCCGGGATGCGCAGCAGCGCCTCGGCGAGGCACATCAACGCCACGCCCTCCTCGCTCGACAGCGAGTATTCCTGGATCATGCCCTGGACCCCGCGGCTGGTGCCCTCGGCGCGGATGGCCTCGACCAGACGTCTTGCCGTGGCAGTGACGCGCTCCGCGGTTTTGGCGTCGAGACTCGCGAGCTCGATCAGCGGCGGAACACACTCGGGCTCGGGGGTGCGGATGGCAGCGCGGATGGCGCTCCGCAGCGGCGTCGGCGGAAGAGGCGATCCCGCGAACGCCGCGAAGGGCCGCGCCTCGGTTGCGTTCATCGATGTCTCGGCCACGGTCGACTCCTCTGGCCGACATCCTAGACGAGACGCAGCGGCCTGCGGAAGCAGCAGAAGGTCGACGATCGAGCCGGCAGCTCGGCCTCAGGCTTCGGGGATCCAAACCACCATCGAGGCGCGCGTGCGGTTGGCCCAGAGGTAGTAAGGCAGCGCCGTCAGTTCCGCCTCGCCCTCGCGCGGCGGCGAGGTCCGGTAGAGGTCGCGCCAGTCCGCCGGGTCGATGGCGCGCGCGGGTGCGCTGAGGGTAACGGCGCCGCCGAACAGATCGGCGCGCGTCGTCATCTTCAGCTCCGACGTGCGCGGCAGCTTCAGCCGCTGCACCGCGCCACCCGGATTGTCGGCTTCCTCGACGCAATAGACCAGCGGGCCACGGCGCAGGGCGACACGCCCGGTGTCCATGATGACATTGGGATTGGCGTAGAGCCGCTCCGGTGGCATCGGCAGATCGAGCGAGAGCTTGTCGCCCTTGCTCCAGAGCCGGTTGATCGTCACGTAGCCGTTGGCGGGGGTTGCGTTGAGCGGCTCGCCGTTCAGCTTGAGCGCGAAGCTCTTCGCCCAGGCCGGAATGCGCAGCTTGACGTCGAAGGTCGCCGGCGCGTCGGGGTCGATCTCGATCTTGATGTCGCCCGACCAGGGATAGTTGGAGGTTTCGCGCAGGGATACCATCGTGCCGGCGATCGCCCGCTTCGCGGAGATGCCGCCGTAGAGATGGAACGCCACTCCATCGTCGGCGGTCGAGATGAAATAGCCGCCGACGGAGGCGACGAGGCGGCTGACGTTCATGGTGCAGCAGGGGCAGGTGTGCCAGGTCCAGCGCTCGGCCGAGCCGTTGCTCTCGAGCGGATTGGCGTAAAAGTAGTGCTCGCCGTCGCGGCTGAGGCCAGCGAGCGCGCCGTTGTAGAGGGCAAGCTCCAGCACATCGGCGTACTTGCCGTCGAGATCGAGGTGCAGCATGCGCTGCGACCAGAAGATCAACGCCACCGAGGCGCAGGTTTCGGCGTAGGCGGTCTGGTTGGGCAGGTCGTAGTCGAAGGTGAATCCTTCGTTGTGAGCCGAAGGACCGAGGCCGGCCGTCACGTACATCTTGGTGTCCATGACGTCTTTCCAAAGTATCTCGCAGGCCTCCTTGAGGGCGGCGTCGCCCAGTTCGGCGGCGAGATCGGCCATGGCGGTGTACAGGTACATGGCACGCACGGCGTGGCCGACGACCTTGCGCTGCTCGCGCACGGGCTTGTGCGACTGGCTGTACTCGTAGTTCGGAAAGACATAGCGCTGCACTTCGCCGCCGCGCTTCTCGCGTTCTATGCGCTCGACGTCGAAGTAATGCGGGTTTTGATTGCCGCGCTCATTGACGAAGTAGGCGGCCAGGTCGAGGTGCTTCCTGTTCCCGGTCAGCTGGTAGAGCTTGACCAGCGCGAGCTCGATTTCGGGGTGGCCGCAATAGCCGCGCTTCTGCCCGGGGCCGGTGCCAAAGACAGTCGCGATGTGGTCGACGTAGCGCTCCATGATGTCGAGCCAGCGTCGCCGGCCGGTGGTCTCGAAATAGGCGATGGCACCTTCGAGCATGTGGCCGGCGTTATAGAGCTCGTGGTTGTCACGCAGATTGGTCCAGCGGTTTTCGGGCTCGCGTTCGAGGTACCAGCAGTTGAGGTAGCCATCGGGCAGCTGTGCCTTCTCGAAGTCGTCGACGATGGCTTCGATCTTGGCTTCGATGTCGGCGTCGCGGCGATGCGACAGGGCGTAGCTTGCCGACTCGATCCACTTGCCGACGTCGGAATCCCAGAACACCTGCACCGAAAATCCGTTGGCGTGACGCGGCAGGCGCAGCGGCGGCACAGGCTTGGGAAGCTTGATGGATTCAAGGATGCCGCCTTCGCCCAGCTTCCGGTGCTGGCTCGGAATCGTGCAGGTCAGCACCGTCTCGAGCCGTTCCTTCCAGAACTGGCCCTCGAGGCGGACGTCGACGAAACGGACGGGGTGATAGCGGCTTATTTGAGCTCTCCTTGGGTCGGTCCGGCCATCGACGATTCGCGAACCACGAGGCTGCAGGGTAAACGGCGGACGCCGTGCTGAGGCTTGCCGCCCATGATCGCGAGCAGGGCTTCCCCGGCCTCGCGGCCCAGGGTGGTCAGGTTCATGTCGACGCTGGTGAGGGGCGGTTGCGACGCCAGCGTCATCACTTCCCAGTTGTCGAAACCGACCACCGCGACCTCGCCCGGGATGTCGATGCCACGCTCGCGCAGGGCCTCGCAGACGCCGCGCGCCAACTGGTCGTTGTCGCAGAAGATACCATCCGGCGGCTCGCCATTACCGAAAAGCTGCGCAACGGCCTCGCGGCCCCACGCTTCCGACCATGGGCCGTTGAGGTAGAGCCGCGGGTCGAACGCCATTCCGGCTCCAGCGAGCGCGGCGAGGTGTCCGGCGCGTCGAAGACGCACGGCGTCGAACCGTTCGGGCCCGGCGACATGAGCGATGCGCTTGCGCCCCTGCCCCAGCAAATGATCGACGGCCAGCCGGGCGCCGCCTTCGTCGTCGGGAATGAGGCAAACCGCGTCGTCATCGTCGACCTGCGAATAGACGTAGACGACGGGGATACCCGGCAGCGGTCCGATCGCCGGGCGGCGGTCGGCGCGGCGCGCGGTCACCACGAGGCCGTCGATGCGCTTGCGCAGCAACTGCTGCAGATGCTGCTTCTCGCGCTCCGGATCGTCAGTGGCGTTGCACATGAAGACAGCGATGCCGTGGTCGGCGAGCTTTTGCTCGAGCGCCTCGACGATGGGAAAGCTGAACCGGCCAAAGCTGTCATTGGTGATGAGCCCCACCGTCATCGAGCGGGCACGGTGGAGGCTCTGGGCGAGGTCGTTGGGCGTGTAGCCGAGCTCGCGCGCCTTGCGGAGCACCTTGTCGCGGGTTTCCTGCCGCAGCGCACCGGTGCCGTTGAGGGCCTTGCTGGCGGTGCCGATCGAAACCTGCGCTTCGCGGGCCACGTCGTGGATTGTCAGCCCCCGCCGGCCGGCGCGCGTCGGACGCTCATCCGCCATTACTTCACCGCTCCGCTCATGAGGCCCGACACATAGTATCGCTGCAAGAGCAGGTAAATGAGGATGCAGGGAATGATTGAAATAGTAACGCCCGCCTGCAGCATCCCCCAGTCGGTGCCGCCGAGCATGTTGACGGTGCGGGCAGCCGCGAGGATGAGCGGCAGCGTAAAGGTCTCGCCGCGGTTCATCATCACCAGCGCGCCCAGGAATTCATTCCAGGAGGTGATGAAGGCAAAGAGCGCGACGGTGACGATCGAGGGAACGACGGAAGGCAGGCAGATGCGGATCAGCACCTGCCACGAATTACAGCCATCGATGACCGCGGCCTCCTCGAGTTCCTTGGGGACGGCCTCGAAGCTGTTGCGCATCACATAGAGGCTGAACGGCAACTGGATGGCGGTGTGGATGATGGCGAGGCCGAACAGCGTGTTGGTGAGCTTGAAATGCGCGAACATCAGAAAGATCGGTGTCAGCAGCGCCTGATAGGGAATGATCAGTGCCAGCAGCAGATAGACGAAAAGCGCCTCCTTCAGCGGGATGCGGAAACGGGCGAGGGCATAGCCCGCGGGCACTGTCAGGCAGAGCGTGAGTGCGATGGTGATCAATGCCGTGCCGAGTGAATTGAGCAGGTAGGTGGGGAGGCCGGCCTGATACTCCCACAGCTTGCGGTAGCTTTCGAACGTGAAGCTGTGTGGCACGTAGGTGGGCGGGATCGCAGCCGCTTCGGCGGGCAACTTGATCGAAGCCGTGACGGTCGCATAGATCGGCAGCAGCATGACCAGCGCCAGGGCGATCATCACGGCCCCCGCCAGGTATTTGCCTCGGCCGCGCACGATGTCGCGGAGCACTTTGGCCTTCGCCGGCGCGCGAGCCGCGCTCTGTTCGTCTGCCCAGGCCGCGCTCATGCGTGGCTCCTGCGGCTGAGCAGCATCTGCAGCAGCGTGAAGAGAAGAATGAAGACAGCAAGGATTAGCGATAGTGCCGCACCGTACCCAAGCTTCAGGTACGGAAACGAATTGAGGTAGATGAAAAACACCGAGGTCGCCGTGCGGTTCTGCGGCTGGCCCGCGGTCATGATGTAGAACTGGTCGAACGCGAGGAGCGAGCCGATCACCGAAACCAGGGTGACCAACAGCACGGTGCGGAGCGTAAGCGGCAGCGTGATGGAGCGCAGGCGCTGCCAACCCGAGGCACCGTCCACCAGCGCGGCCTCGGTCACCTCCGTCGGGATCGCTTGGATCGCACCGACGAACAGGATCATGCCGAAGCCGATGACCTTCCAGACGATCGAGATGATTATCGCCCCGTTCGAAAGGTCGGCGTTGACGCCGAGCCAGAGGACGCGGTCGTGGACGAGCCCAAGATCCCTGAGGATAGTATTGATGAAGCCTGCATCCGGCGAAAACAGCCAGTACCAGAGTAGGCTCGATGCACCGAGGCCGATCACTACTGGGATGAAGACGACCGTGCGGGTGAAGCGCTGCAGCGGCGAATTGCCGGCGACGAGGAGCGCAATCGCGTAGCCGCCGATCATCAGGATCGGGGTGATGAAGATGGTGTATTTCAAGGTGAAGCCCAGCGAGACCCAGAACTGACGGTCAGCGAAGGCCTTGGTGAAATTGGCGGTGCCGACCCATTTGGGCGGACTGATCAACGACCAGTTGTTGAACGAAACCCAGGCCATCTGGAGCAACGGATAGAGCGTGAAGAGGCTCACGAAGATCAGTGCCGGCGCCAGGTAAGCCAGCCCGATCCATCTGCTGCGGCCAGTCGCATACATCAGTTCAATCCCAATTCATTCGCCGCGGGATGTTCGCTGCTGGGCATATTCGCTTCAGCACCGGAGCGCGGCAATCGCCTGCAGAATGCCGCGGCGCCTGTAGCTAAGGCGCCGCGACCAGTTCACCCCGGGAGGGGAACCAAGTCGGGTTATTCGGCGGCAATCGCCTTCATTGCCGCCTTCGCGTCGGCGATGATCTGGTCGATCGGATCATCGGTGTAATAGACGCGCTGCAGCATCTGCAGCCATGGCCCCTGGGGCGAGTTGATGAGCTCGAAGAACTTGAGCGTGTAGGGCGTACGCGCCACATCGAGGGCGGTCGCCATCTTCTGCACCTGCGGATTGGCATCGAAGTACTTGTTCTTGGCCATGTCGCCGCGGGTCGTGAGGTTCAGCAGCTTGGCGTAACTCTCGACCTGCACGTTGTCCGACAGAATGAAGTGCATGAAGTCGACTGCGTCCTTCACGCGCTTGGATCCCTTCGGGATCGTCACGATGTCACCGCCCGCGAACGAGGCGGAGGAGCCGGGATCGAGGCCCGGCAGGAAGGTGATGCCTACGTTGTTGTCGGCGAAGAGCTCCGGGTTCTGGTCCTTCAGCAGATAGAGCTGGAAGTTGCCGGTTCCCATGATGCCGACCTTACCGGTGCCGAACTGCTCGGCGAAGGTCGAACCGTTTTCGGACTGGGCGGACGGATTGATCAGCCCCTCCTTGTGCATCGCGCGGGCCCATTCCAGGACCTTGGGAATATTGTCGCCGACCAGCGGCTCGTCATTGGCGTCGAGCGGCTCGATCTTGCCGCCCGAAGCCCAGATCAGCGGGCCGAAAGTGAAGATGTTGCAGCCCGCGCAGTTGCCCGGAAGGTAGTATCCGTAGACGCCATCGCCGAGTGCGGTGATCTTGGCGGCCATGTCGTGGATATCCTGCAGGCTCTTCGGCCCGACTTCAGGATCGAGTCCCGCCTTCTTGAACAGAAGCTTGTTCCAGTACAGGACCGAGACGTCGGCATAGAGCGGCACGCCGTAGAGCCGGCCGTCGTAGGTCGACACCTGCATATGGCCAGGGCTGGCGGTCTTGAGCTCCGGCCAGTCCTTGATCATGTCGGTGATGTCTTCGAGCTGGCCGGCCGATTCGAACTGCGGGCCGTAGATCAGGTCCATGCCCATCAGGTCGGGCACGTCGCCCGAGGCGATCGCCTGTGCGAGCTTCGGCACCATCTCGGCGTGGTCGATGTAGGTCAGCACGATCTTGCGATCGGGATTGGCTTCGTTCCAGGCCCGGACCAGTTCGTCGACCATCGAGGCGTTGCCGCCGGTGCGTTCCCACATCTGCAGGTCTTCGCCGTAGGTGACGAGCGGCGTGGCCGCCACCATCAGTGCGGCCGTCGCGACGGCGGCCAGAATCGAGACTTTCGGCAATTTCATAGATGTCCTCCCTAATTGCCCACCTTGCGCCGACCCGTTTGGGCTCCCGCGGCGCTCGGAAAAGCTTTTCTGCTCTAGTCCTGACGCTACGACTTCGGTCAGGTTGTCGATTTCGGAAAAGCTTTTCTACGTTGCATGGGAGGGCGACGGGAGCAAGAGGGAAAAATCGGGGGGCGAGGTTTCGGCGTCGGGAGTCTCTTGCTCACCCGCGCAAACTGGGGGGATAACGGAGACATACGCGGCAGGACGTGGTCGAACGAGCCGGCTGGACGTGACGGTCCGCTAGCCTTCAGGCTGACGAGCAGGCGCCGGGGCGCGGCCCCACGCCGATGCGTTCGGCGCAGCGCTCGCTGTGCGATTTGCGCCTTGTCATGGCGGGACCTCCGAAATATGGTCCGCGCGCCTTGGGCCGCCTTAGCTCAGCTGGTTAGAGCACTAGATTGTGGATCTAGGGGTCCCCCGTTCGAACCGGGGAGGCGGTACCATTCAAGCCTCTTCCAGCCCAAACCTTCCGAGATGGCGCCATTTTGGAGTCTCGATTGACAAGACGGGCATTCCGGCGCTCAGATGTGGGATCGATCTCACAAACGAGGCGCGTTTGGCGACGATAACCGACGTATCGAGGAAGGCCGGGGTTTCCCGCTCCACCGTTTCGCGACTTATCGCGGGAAACGGCTACGTCTCCGAGGAGGCGCGCCGGGCCATCGAAGCCGCCATCGCCGAGCTCAGCTATCGCCCGAACACCATGGCCCGCGGCCTCAGGTCCAACCGCTCCAACATCATCGGTGCGGTCGTGGTCGACGTCTCGAGCCCGTTCTATGCGCAGATGGTCGGCGGCATCCAGCGCGGCGCGAAGCTGAGCGGCCGGTCGGTCCTGTCGGCCTCCGGCCACGCCGATGCGGCGCTCGAGGCGCACGCCATCGTTGAGCTGCTCGACCGCGCCTGCGACGGGCTGATCCTCTACCTCGAGAACCGGCTGCGCGACGATGTCGTCGAACTCATCAGGAAATCGGCCATCCCCGTGGTGTCGATCGGTGGCGACGAGTGTCCCGCAGCGACTGCCAAGATTCATATCGACAACTTTGCGGGCGCGCGGGAGGCGATGCGGCTGGCCCTCCACAACGGACACCGCGCCATCACCTATCTCTCGGGCGGACCAAAGTATCGCGACACGCACGAGCGGCTTCGTGGCATGGCGGCGGCGCTCAAGGAACAGCGGCTCGGACTCGGCGACATCCACATCGTCCACGGCGACTTCGACGAGAGCTTTGGTTTCGACGCAACGATGGAGCTCATCGGATCCGGGCGGAGCGTGACTGCCCTCTTCGCCGGCGACGATGACGTGGCGGCGGGCGCGCTTCTGGCATTGAAGCAGGCGGGGAAGCGGGTGCCGGAGGACATTTCGCTGGTCGGCTTCGACGACAATTTTCATGCCCGACACCTGACTCCGACCCTCACCACAGTACGCCAGCCCGTTGATGCCGCGGGTCACATGGCAGCCGAAATGCTGTCGCGAATGATCGAGGGTGATGGCTCAGTCGCGCGTGAGGTGACGGTGCCGACCGAGTTGATCGTGCGACAGAGCCTCGGGCCGGTCCCGGCGACAAAAACCAGAAAGAAGGAAACCGCCGAGTTGACCCGCTAGACCGCTCGCGCGGTCAGCGGGTCCAACAATCGACCATTTTCGGAGATCGATCTCACAGGGAGAGAAGCAATGAGAGCGAGACTGACGATGCTGACCGCAGGAGCCCTGCTCCTCGGTACGGCGCTGACGACCGGGGTTGCCCAAGCCGAAGTGATCATTCGCCTGGCGCCGGTCCACACCGACGCAATGATCGAGAACTACAACCCCTACAACCTCACCGGCCCGCACGCCTACGTGCAGGATTTCGCCTACGAGCCGCTGTGGATCGATAACGTCTGGCATCCGGACCATGACTTCCCGGCGCTTGCCAGTTCCTATGAGCTCGGGGCGGACCTGAAGAGCGTCACCTACCATCTGGTTGAGGGCGTGAAGTGGTCGGACGGCGAACCGTTCAGCGCCAGCGACGTGGTGTTCACGTTCAACTATGCCAAGGCGCATCCGGATTTTCCGGTCGGCTACGATTTCTACAACGCCGAAAAGGACACGGGCTCGATCGTCGATGTGGTGGCGGTTGACGACCACACTGTGCGCTTCGACCTCAAGCAGGCAGACTCGCTGGCGCGGCTCAACATCGGCCCGGTCATGCCTTTGCCCGAACACATCTGGAAAGACGTCGCCGATCCGGTCAACTACGCCAACCCGAAAGTCGTCGCGACCGGCCCGTTCACCGAGGTGCGCGATTTCTCGCGGAACGCCTTCAAGCTCTGCAAGAACCCGCTCTACCGCGACGCCGCGAACGTCAAGATCGACTGCATCGAATACCCCCAGCTCTCGGACAATCTGCAGGTGATCGCCGCGATCACCAACGGCGATCTCGACTGGGCAACCGACGGCATCACCGATCCCGATATCACTTTCACGCCCAAGAGCCCGGACAACCATTACTGGCTGCCGCCCGATGCCGGCACGAACCTCCAGCTCAACACCACCAAGGCGCCGTTCAACAACCTTGAGTTCAGAAAAGCGATGTCGATGGCGATCGACCGCCAGACGCTGGTGGATGTGGCGACCTTCGGGCTGACGACGCCCGCCAAGTACCCGATCGGCGAAGGCATGTTCTACAAGGACTGGATCGATGACACGGCGCTCGCGCCCTACCAGTACCTGATGAACTACGACCCCGACGGGGCCAAGAAGGTTCTCGATGACGCCGGCTTCGTCGACAAGGATGGAGATGGCTGGCGCGACAATCCCGACGGCACGCCGATCGCGTTCAAGATGGAGGTCCCCGCCGGCTGGGACGACTGGGTAAATACGCTGCAGACCATCTCGGAGAACCTTCAGGATATCGGCGTCAACGCCGAAATGGCCACGCCCGAGGAAGGCGCCTGGTTCGACAACATCCCGACCGGCAATTTCGACGTCTACATCATGTGGACCAACCTCAGCGCCACGCCGTGGTTCACCTATCACTCGATGTTCAATCCCCGCACCATGGTGCCCGGGCAGCTCAACGAGCAGTCGATGCACCAGATGCGTATCCCGGGCATCGAGAAGGATCTCGCCGACGTGAGCGCGACTGCCGACGTGGCAGTTCAGCGGGCCAAGATCACCGACGTCATGAAGCAGGTGGCGGAGAACCTGCCGGTGATCACGCTATTCTCGAACCCCGTCTGGTACGAGTATTCGACCCGCAACTTCACTGGCTGGCCCGATGCCAACAACCCCTGGGCCCGTCCGAACAATCCGAACGGCATTCACGAGCGGGTGAAGGTGCTGCTGAGTTTGGTACCAAAGGCAAAGTAACGCGCTGGACGGTCCGGTCCCCCGGGCCGTCCACCAACCGCTGGGGCGGAAAGCAGGACATGGCCTTCCTTGCAAGAAGACTGGCGTTCTACCTCGCGGCATTTCTTGTCGCGATCACGCTCAACTTCTTCATCCCCCGCTGGATGCCGGGCGACCCGGCGACCCGTATCCTTCTGGCTCTGCGCGGCAAGCTCGGACCCGAGCAGATCGAAGCCATCCGCGCCTCCTACGGATTCAAGGGATCGTTGTGGGAGCAGTACTGGGGCTATCTGTGGCGGCTCCTGCATCTCGATTTCGGCATCTCGACCGTCAACTTCCCGGAGCCGACATCCAGCCTGCTGTTCTATGCGGCGGGCTGGACGCTGTTCCTCGTCGGTGTCGCGACGGCGCTATCGTTTTCGATCGGCATCGTCATGGGCATCTGGTCGGCCTGGCGTCGCGGTGGATTCTTCGACACGTTCTTCACTCCGATCAACGTCATGCTGAACGCCTTCACCCCTGCCGTCGTGGCGCTGCTGCTGTGGTACGGCTTCACCATGGAGTGGGCGATCTTCCCGCTCGGCCGGGCGCACGACATGAACCTGACGCCGGGCTGGGACTTGACGACGGTCCAGTCGATCGCCTGGCATGCCGTGCTCCCGGTGCTCTCTATCGTGCTGGTAAATTTCGGCGCATGGCACCTGGGCATGCGCAACACCATGATCAATCTGCTCAACGAGGACTTTGTCACCCTCGCGCGGGCTAAAGGCCTCTCGGACGCACGCATCCGCTACCGCTACGTGGCGCGCAACGCCATTCTGCCGCAGCTCACCTCGCTGGCGCTGTCGATCGGCTATGTGCTGGGCGGCGCCTTCATCACCGAGGTGGTCTTCAACTATCCCGGGCTTGGCAAATTCACGCTCAACGCCATCCAGTCGCGCGACTATTCCTTCATCCAAGCGCAGTTGATCCTGCTGACCGCCAGCGTGCTGATCGCCAACCTGGCTTCGGACGTCCTCAACGTCATCTTCGATCCGCGCCTCAGGACCGGGGTCAGCACGTGACCGACGCGCTCCCCGCCATCGCACCCGCCCTTCCACCTCGGTCCGAAGGCCTCGTCCCGACGCAACAAGAGCTGATGGCCGAGCTCGGGGTCAGGCCGCGCCCGGGCCTGATTTCGCGCCTGCCCAACTGGGCGCAAATCTTCCTCACCAACCGCAAGGGCATGCTCGGTCTCGTCATCCTCGCGGTCTTCATCACCATGGCAGCGCTGGCCCCACTCATCTCGCCCTACGATCCCTACCGCCGCGCCGGCAAGCCGCACATTCAGCCGGGCGTCGAGCACTTTCTCGGCACCTCGCGGCAGGGCAAGGACATCTACTCGCAGCTGCTCGAGGGTGGCCGCACCAGCCTCACGGTGGGCTTCGTCGCCGGCCTTGCGGCAACTCTCATCGGCCTCGGGGTCGGCATTTCGGCGGGCTACTTCGGCGGCAAGACCGACGAGATCCTGACCTTCTTCGTCAATGTCTCGCTGGTCCTGCCCGCGCTCCCGCTCATCATCGTTTTCGCAAGCTTCATCGAGGAGGCGTCGCCCACGATAATCGGGCTCGTCCTTGCCTTCACCGGCTGGGGCTGGAGCGCGCGCACCATCCGCACCCAGACGCTGGCCCTCAAGAACCGCGAATTCGTGCTGGCGGCCGAACTGATGGGGGAGAGCAAATGGCGGATCGTGCTCCTCGAGCTCCTCCCCAACATGAGCTCGTTCGTGGTCGGCGGCTTTGTCCTTGCCACCGTGTACGGCATCCTCGCCGAGGCCGGCCTCGAGTTCATCGGTCTGGGCAGCCCGAGTTCGGTAACCTGGGGCACCATGCTCTACTGGGCAATGCGGGCGCAGGCCCTGCAGACAGGGGCGTGGTTCGAGGTCTGGCCGCCCGCCATCGCCATCATGGTGACCGGGGCGGCGCTGGTGCTGGTCAACTTCGCCGTCGACGAGATCGCCAATCCGCAGCTGCACGCGACCCGCCGCATCGGCATGATCCGCCGCTTCCTCAAACGCCGCGGCCGAGGCGTCGATGTCGTCTGAGGCCGCATTGATCGAAGTCAGGAACCTCACAGTCGACTATGTCGGCGACCATTCGGTTGCCCGCGCCGTCAACGGCATCGACTTCGAGATTCGACCGGGCGAAGCATTCGGGCTAGCGGGCGAAAGCGGCTGCGGCAAATCCACCGTCGCCTTCGCGCTGGCGCGGCTGACTCGGCTGCCGGGGCTGGTGACCGGCGGCTCGGTGCGCTTCGAGGGCGAGGAGGTGCTGAACTTCTCCGCCGATCGCTTGCGCCGATACCGCTGGAGCGAAGTCAGCTTCGTGTTTCAGTCGGCGATGAACGCGCTCAACCCGGTCATCACCGTCAGCGAGCAGATCGAAGACGCGATCCGCGCGCACCGCCCTGGTGCGAGCCGCGCCGAAACGCGGAGCCGCGCCGCCGAAATGTTCGAGCTCGTCGGCATCAACCCGCAGCGCCTCGACGACTATCCGCATCAGTTCTCGGGAGGCATGCGGCAACGCATCTGCATCGTCATGGCGCTGGCGCTGGAGCCGCGGCTGATCATCATGGACGAGCCGACAACGGCGCTCGACGTGGTCGTGCAGCGCGACATCATCGAGCAGATCTGCGAGCTCAAGAACCGCTTCGGCTTCTCGGTGCTGTTCATCACCCACGACCTGGGATTGATGATAGAGTTCTGCGACCGCATCGGGGTGATGTATGCCGGCGAGCTGGTCGAGGTGGCGCCGGCTGGCGCCATCCTCACCGCGCCACAGCACCCCTACACCAGAGCACTCGGCCGTTCCTTCCCGCCGCTCACCGGACCGCGCCGTCGCCTCGAAGGGATTGCCGGTGCGCCCCCGAGCCTGTCGGCACTGCCGCCGGGATGCCGTTTCTCGCCCCGTTGCGGCGAAGCCGTGCCGATCTGCACCCGGCTCGCGCCGCAGCTGAGAGCAACGCCCGAAACAGGTGGAGAGGCAGCATGTCACCTGTTGCCGTAGCTAACCCACCGATCCTCGAGATGCGTGGCGTCGATATGCGTTTTCGGCTTGGCGGCCTCGGCAAGCGGGTGGGACTGCAGGCGCTGTCGGGCGTGTCGCTCAGCCTCGAGGCGGGCCGCGCGCTGGCGCTGGTCGGCGAATCCGGCTCGGGCAAGAGCACCTGCGCGCGCCTGCTCGCGCGGGTGTACCGGCCGCAGGGCGGCGAGATCGTCTTCCGCGGCGTCGGGGTCAATCATCTCAGCGGCCGCGAGCTGACCCGCTATCGCGCCGACGTGCAGATGATCTTCCAGGACCCGTTCGGATCGCTGAACCCGACCCAGAGCGTCGCCTATATCCTCGAGCGTCCGTTGCGGATCCACCGACCGAAGCTCAGTCGCCGGGAGGTCAGCGTGGCAAGCGAAGCGCTGCTGGCGCAGGTGGGGCTTGTTCCCGCGACGGAGTTCATGAAGCGGCGACCGCACGAGCTCAGTGGCGGGCAGCGCCAGCGCGTTGCGATCGCCCGGGCGCTGTCGGTGGAACCGGCGGTTCTCCTCGCCGACGAGCCGACATCGATGCTCGACGTCTCCGTGCGGCTCGGCATCCTCAATCTGCTGCAGGAGTTGAAGAGCGACCGCAATCTCGCCAGCCTTTACATCACCCACGACATCGCCACCGCGCGCTATTTCGCTGAAGACATTGCCGTCATGTATGCCGGCCACGTCGTCGAGCACGGTCCGAGCGACGCGATCACCGGAAATCCGCGGCACCCCTATACGCAGCTGCTGATCGAGTCGGTTCCCGACCCGCGGCGGAAGATCACTGGGGCCGCTGTTCGACGCGCAGCGGAAATCCCGGTGTGGACGGCGGGCAGCCGCGGCTGCCCCTTCGTCTCCCGGTGCCCGCGGGGGACGCAGATCTGCCGCGAGACCATGCCGGGTCCCACACCTGTCGGCCCCGGCCACACAGCGCGCTGCCACCACCTTTGACGGACCCACGATGACCGAAATGGCCCCCAACGCCCAGTATCCGGCGCTGTTCGCGAGCCGCGCTATTGCGACCAACCAGGTCGGCTACGAAACCGATGGTCCCAAGTTTGCCGTGCTGGCGCTGGGGGATGGCGAAGCATTCGTCTCAACCCGCCTGCGTGACGCGGGAAGCGGCAACGTCGTCTTCGAAGCCAACCCGGGTCCGGTCGTGACGGTCGCCAATTGGCGGCAGCGATATCAGCAGGTCGAGTTCGGCAGCTTCAAGCGCCCCGGCCACTTCATGCTCGAAGCCATGGACGCAAGTGGCACCCGCGTGGTCTCTGCACCATTCGAAATCACCGGGGCGCTCTATGCCGAACGATTCCCCCCTGCTCTTCTGCGCTACTTTCGCAGCCAGCGCACTGCCGAGCCTTATCTCACTGCCGATCGCGCCATCCCTTTTGTGGGCGACAAGTGCGACGGACCAGTCGATGTCCATGGCGGCTGGTACGACGCCTCGGGCGATGTTTCGAAATATCTGAGCCACCTGAGCTACGCCAACTTCATGAACCCGCAGCAGACGCCGCTTGTGGTCTGGGCGCTGGCCAAGGCGGCGGTGTGCTCACATATCGAGGGCGCGCTGCGGCCGGAGTTTCAGACAGAAGCGCTTTGGGGCGCCGACTTCCTCATGCGCATGTGCGACCCCGCTGGCGTGTTCTACATGACGGTCTTCGACCGCTGGTCGGGCGATCCGGCACAGCGCGAGATCTGCTCCTACGCTACCCAGAAGGGCACTAAGCACGACACCTGGGAAGCCGGGTATCGGCAGGGCGGAGGCATGGCGATAGCAGCCCTGGCCCGCGCTTCCCGCCTGGGGGCGCACGGCGAGTTCGGCTCACACCAGTACCTTGCGACCGCCGAACGAGCTTTCGCGCATCTCGAGACTCACAATCGTGAGTATCTCGACGACGCCGAGGAAAACATAATCGACGATTACTGCGCGCTGCTCGCTGCGACCGAACTCGCCCGTTCGACCGGACATCCGGAATATTCTGTCAAGGCCAGCAAACGCGCCGCCAGCCTTCTCGACCGGTTGACGGGTGGCTTCGGTTACGAAGGCTGGTGGCGGGCCGACACCGCCACCCGCCCGTTCTTTCACGCGTCCGACGAGGGCTTGCCGGTTGCCGCCCTGGTCGACTACCTCGCCATTGCCTCCGAGCCCGATCGCGACCGCATCGGAAGCGCGCTGGGAAAGGTCGTCAGGCATGTGGCGAGGGTGACCGGCGAGATTGCCAACCCTTATGGCTATCCGCGCCAACTCGTGAGGGCGACCGATGGCACGATCAGAACGCAGTTCTTCTACCCGCATGGCAACGACAGCGGCTATTGGTGGCAGGGCGAGAATGCTCGCCTCGCGAGCCTCGCTTACGCGCTCCGCCGGGCGCTGCCGCATATCGACGATGAGACCGCGGCCATTGCCCGCGTCCAGTCGCAGCGCTGCCTCGACTGGATTCTCGGCCTCAACCCGTACCATACGTGCATGCTGCAGGGCTTCGGCCGCAACTGGGCGATCTATGGGCCGGCCAAATTCCCCAATGCCGATGGCGGCATCTGCAACGGCATCACCTCGTCGCTGACCGACGAGACGGGCATCGCGTTTTGCGAGACCGAAGACCCATCCCATTCCTGGCGCTGGAGCGAACAATGGCTCCCCCACGCCGCGTGGTTTTTGCTCGCGATGACGGAGTACTGAGGCCGGAAGGTCGTGCGGACAAGTCAGATCGACGGGCCAACGCGCAAAGCGATCGCAGGGATGCAGCCCGATAGAGCCGCTGCCTCGCGAGCGTACGCTACGTGTATAGGAATGCACCGGCCCGCCGGCCACGTTTAACCACAAAACCGTTTGGCCACGCCCGCAAGTGCCGAGAAACTGGACCGTTTCCGGGCGGGGCTATAATTAGGACAAGATTAAGTCTTGAGTGCGGTTTGTGTCGATCTGGCACATCCGGGGGCCCGGTTCGCGTGGATGCTGAGTGGATCAAATCACCGACGGCCCGACGCATCCTGATGCATTGGGCCGACCGGCGGCCGGCCTGGCTGTGGTCGCACAACGGGGCGACGCTGCTGTGGCGGAACGCGTCGGCGCGGCTGTTTACGGCGAAACTGAAGAAGTCAGGGCTCAAGCTCGGCGGCGAGGCGGTGCCGATCAAGGGTCAGGTCGCGCGGATGATCCGGCTGGGCGCGCCCGGCCGCTCGAGCCTCAGCCGCGTGCAGTTCCTCGCCGGTGACAAGCCGCTGGCGACCACCTGTTCCTGCACGCCGCTGGCGCTGCCCGATGGTGAGATGGCCCTGTTGTTGGTCGGGGTCGAGCCGATCGATCCGGAAATTCGCACCGCCGCGGGGGAGAGCCCGCCGGACGTGATGAGCCAGGCGTTATTCCCGCCGGCGGCCGACTACCTCGTCGTTGAGGGAGGCAAGGTTGAGGCGGGCTCGCCGCACGCGCTCGCGGCCTATGGCCCAAGCATCGAGGCGACGGGGCTCCCCGAAGAGTCCGACAGCGTCAGCTGTCTGCAAGCGAGCCCGGAGGGCGCCACGCTCCTGATTTATCCGCCGCCCGCCATCTACGAGCCGCCCATCGATACGGCCCGCGACGAGGAAGGCGAAAATCCCGCGGAAGCGGATGAGCAGGTCGGCGATCTCTCCGACATGCCCGAGCCGATGTTGCCGATGGGGCTCGATCCCCTGCCCAGCGACGAAATGCGGCCGGTGGCAGATGTTTCGGACAATTGGGTCGAGCCGCTGCCTCCCGAACCCGACCGGACGTTGTCCTCGCTGTTCGACCGGCTCGCGGGAGACGCGTCGCTCTACACGACCCTCACCGCCGCCGACGAAGTGTTCGAGCCGCAGGGTCAAGTCGCGACGGGCGAGACACTGTTAGGAACGGATGAGCCGACCGAGCCCGCGGCGCCCGAGGGGCCGCCGCCGGCTCCCGACCTCATCGCCGCGGTGATCGAGTATGCGGACGATCCGGAGCAGCCCGAGGGTCCGGCGGAGCAACCGAGCACGCAATGGATGATCACCGGCCGCAGCTTCCGGCGGCGGCTGCTCTCACCCGACGAAGAGGCGCCACCGGCACCGCAACCATCGAGCGAGGACGCACCTCGACCGGAGCCCGAGCCTCGATCAGCCGATGAGCCCCCGGCCGTCACGGAACCCCGAGCCGACGAGCCCGAACAGGCGGCCACTCTCGACCCGATGGTCGATCTCGACGCGGTAGAGCGCGTATCGCGCTACAATTTCGAGGAGCTGGGCCGCATCCTCACCGACCGCGTCTCGAACGAAACGCGCCCCGAGGCGCCCGAGCCGGTCGCAACGGCGGCCAATCCTGTGGCAATCATCAACCTCAACGCCGAGACCCTGGTGCTCAACCGGCTGCCGCTAGCGATCCTGGTGTTTCGCGACCAGCAGGTGCTGTTCGCCAACCGGGCACTCATCGACCTGCTCGGCCATGACAGCGTCGAGAGCCTGCGCTCCGCCGGGATCGCGTCGATCTTCCCAACCGCGGAGAATGCGAGCGCCGGACCGGTCAATCAGCTTGTCCGGCGCGACGCGACGCTGCTGCCGGTGACGGCTCGTCTTCAATCGGTGAGCTGGCAAGGCCGCGCAGCGCTTATGCTGTCGGCGAGCCCGGCGGAGCCTGTGCGCGGGCACGAGGCGGCGGTGCGCGCCTTTGCCGAAATCGCAGCCGAGGCGAGGGAGGAGGGCTTCCTCATTGCCGACCGCGCGGGTCTGGTCACGCAGATCTCGGGGATCGGCCGCACCTTGCTCGCCGGGGATCGCGAAATTGTCGGCAAGCCGCTTGCGGTGCTGGTCAGCAAGCAGGACATGGAGCCGCTGCGGACCTTCCTCGAGAAGCCGGCCCGTTTCGCCGAGACGGCGCGGCCGAGCCTCATCGCGACAAGCGAGGACGGCGAGGCGGACATTGCCCTCTTTGCCGAGGGCCAGGCGGGCGTCGTCAGCGGCTATTTCGGGTTCCTCAAGCGGCGCCAGAAGATCGCGCTCGCCGACGACAGCGACCGCGACATCGAGCCCTCGATGCTGGCGCGGCTCAGCCGCGGCGTGCGCCGGCCCCTCAATACCATCATCGGCTTTGCGGACCTGATCCGCTCCGCGGGGCTCAGCAGCGTCGACGCGGAGCGCACACTGGAGTATGCGCGCGATATCCGAACGGCTGGCCTCGAGATCGCGGTGCTGGTCGACGAGCTCGACGACTTCACGCGGCTGCGCGACGGCCGCTACGCGGCGCGACCGTCCGCTGTCGATCTCGCGGCTCTGCTCGAGAGCTGCATGGTGCGTATTAAGGTACAGGCGGGCGCGGCCCGCGTACTGGTGCGGAGTGCGATCTCCGAGCGCCTGCCGCGCATTCGCGCCGACCGTGCTTCGCTCGGCCAGGCGCTGCTGAACCTGCTCGCCAGCGCCATCGACCAGACGCCGATCGGCGGCTCCGTAATCCTCTCGGCGCAGGCGTCGGACGAAGGCGGCGTTGCGGTTCATGTGCGCGACGGCGCCAAGGAGGCCTCGGACCTTGCCGAGCGCTTCGTGGTGTTCCGCGACGGACTTGACCGCGACGGCGAGGAACTGTCGCCGGTCCGCTCGAGCGTTGGGCTGGCGCTCACCCGCTCGCTGCTCGCCGTCAATGCCTGCTCGCTGTCGGTTGATCCCACCCCCGGCATCGGCACCCTGCTGTCGCTGATGATCCCTGCCGACCTGGTGGTGAAGGCCTAGCCGGCAACACGGACTGCGTCGCTTCGCCGTTGGCATCGGCGCCGATCCCCATTACACTTTCGCCGACAGCGATCCCGCAGGCGATCAGCAGCGAGCACGACGAGCCGCCGACAGGCGCACGGTGTTGCTCGGCCGGCCGGGACGCTTTGGCGGAGCAGTGACAGAGTGTCCCCGACGAACGGCGAAAAACGGCTCCGCGGCGCGCCGACCCGGGGCGTGGCCGTCAGCATGGGACGGCCGGTTGCGTTCCGCGGCGCAATCCGCCGCGGTTTTGTTGCCCGATGACTCGGTTTGTCGCAGTCAAGCTGCTGCGGTTGGTCGCGACGGTGCTGGTTGCCGCCGCCATTCTCTTCGTGCTGCTCGATCTCGTGCCGGGCGACCCGGCTCGGTTCATCCTTGGGATCAATGCGACCGACGAGTCGGTCGCGGTGCTTCACCGTGAACTCGGCCTTGACCAGCCGGCCATCCAGCGGTTCTTCGGCTGGCTCGGCGGGATGATGGTGGGCGATTTTGGGACGTCGGTGACGCAAAACGCGCCGGTGGTCAGCCTGATCGCCGCTTGCATGGCGGTGACGGTTCCGCTTTCGGTCATGGCTATCGTGTTGTCGGTGGCGATCGGACTCCCGGCCGGGATCGCCGCGGCGCGCCGGCCCCGCGGAGTTGCCGATGTGGTCCTGGTTGGGCTCGCGCGGCTCGGTATGGGGAGTGCCAATTTCTGGCTGGGCATGCTGCTCGTCCTGCTGTTCGCCATGACGCTCCGGTGGCTGCCGCCGGGCGGCTTTGTGCCATGGCGCGACAATGCGCTGGGCGCCTACGGCTCGCTGATCCTGCCGGCTCTTGCCCTGACACTGCCGCAAGCGGCCATGCTCGCCTTGCTGGTGCGGGAGGCTCTGGTTGAGGCCCGCAATTCCGGCTACGTGCGCGCCGCGCGAGCCAGGGGCCTGACGATGAGGGAGGCCATGAGAAAACTCGGGCTTCGCAACGCGATGCTCGAGGTGCTGGGCGTCGCCGTGCCGCAGCTGGCGTTGCTCGTCGCGGACACAGTGATCGTCGAGAATGTCTTTTACCTGCCCGGCCTCGGCCGCCTGATCTTCGACGCGGTCGCGAGCCACGATCTGATCGTCATCCGTTCGGCGCTCGTGGTGCTGATCCTGCTCGTCGCTGGAACGGCGTTTCTGCTCGATCTAGGCTCGTTGTGGATTGATCCTCGCCTGCGCGCGGGGCGCACCTCATGAGCGAGATCGGCGCTGCGCAACCCAGAGTCCCTCGGGGTCGCCCGATGCTTCGAGCTGGCGTTATCGCCTCGTTGTTGCTGCTGCTGCTCGGTTTCGCATCGATCATCTGGACACCCCACGACGTGACGACTGTCGACGCCACTCTCTCGCTGCAGGACGTCAGCAGCGCGCACTGGCTGGGCACTGATCCGCTCGGCCGCGATATTTTCTCGCTCCTCATGAAAGGCACGCTGACCAGCTTTGTCGTCGCTGCAGTCGCCGTCTTCATCGGCGCCGTCGTCGGCGTCCCGCTCGGTTTCGCGGCTGCCAATTGGGGCGAAGCGGCTGCCTGGAGTGTGCTCCGGGTCAACGACTTTCTTCTGGCGATCCCCGCGCTGGTCATCGCGGTCGTGCTCGCGACGCTTTCGGGGCCGAGCGCCGTCAACGTCATGTTCGCCGTGGGTATTGCAAGCATCCCGGTATTTGCGCGCGTGACAATCGCGGGCGCGGCTGTCCTCAAGCCCACGGACTACCTCGCGGCGGCGCATCTTTCTGGGCAGGGGAACTGGGACGCGACCCGGCGCCATGTGCTGCCCAACCTCGCGGCGCTGCTGATCGCTCAGGCGATCACGCTGCTTGCGGTCGGGGTCCTCGCCGAAGCCAGTCTCTCGTTCGTCGGGCTCGGAACGCAGCCGCCAGCGACGAGCCTGGGACTGATGTTGAAGGACGCGCAGAGCTATCTGTTGTTGAAGCCCTCGCTCGCCGTGGTCCCCGGCGTGGTGATCCTGCTCATCGTGGTGGCCCTCAATCTCGCCGCCGATGGACTGCGCGACACCCTCCCGCCGAGGCTGCGTCGCATAGGAGCCCTCCGTGGCACTGCTTAGGACGGAGAAGCTCAGCGTAAGCATAGATGGTGTGGCGGTCGTCGACGGCGTCGACCTGCTGATGACTTCTGGCCAGCGGCTCGGCATCATCGGCGAGAGCGGCGCCGGCAAGAGCCTTTTCGCGCTCGCGGTGATGGGATTGCTGCCGGAAGGGGCGGTCCCTACCGGCACGATCAGCGTCGACGACAAACCAGTATCCATCGACGAAGCAGAGCGCGCCAAGCTTCGCGGCCGGCGCATCGGCATGATCCCCCAGGATGCCGCCGCTTCACTCGACCCACTGCAAAAGACCGGTGCGCAGGTCGCCGAAGCGATGGCGCTCGCCGGACAGGACGGCGACCAGCGCGCGGCGGTCGAGGCGCTGTTGCGCGATGTTGGGCTCGAGGACAGCGACGCCGATCGCTATCCGCACGAGCTCGGCAAGGGCCAACGGCAGTGCGTGATGGTCGCGATGGCGCTTGCCGGCAAGCCGGACCTGTTGATCGCCGATGAGCCGACGTCGGCGCTCGACCTCATCGGCCAGCGCCGCGTGCTGGACCTTATCGATCGTGTCTGCACCGAGCGTGGCATGGGGCTGATCTACATCTCGCACGACCTCAAGGCGGTGGCGGCGCTCTGCACGCGCATTCTCGTTCTGAGGGCCGGCAAGGTCGTGGAAGTCGGCGACAAGGACGAAGTATTCGGCCGTCCGAGAAACGAATACACACGCCGGCTCATCGCTGCAGGCCGACATCGTCCGCGCACGCTGATGCGCACGCCGATCGGTGAAACGCTGCTCGATGTCCGCAATGTCAGCAGGCGATTCCGCCGGCCAGACCGGGCGTTCTGGGAGCCGCAGCCGCCCCTGGTGGCACTCGACGAAATCAGCCTGTCGCTGCGGACGGGCGAGTCGCTTGCCCTGATCGGACCGACCGGCGCGGGTAAATCCACCTTGGCGCGGGTCATCGCCGGCCTCGACCGGGTCAGCGGCGGCGAGCTCGAATTCGAGAACGCCCTCTATCACGGCGCCGACCTGCCGCGGCTGCTCCGCCGCCACGTCGCCCTGGTGTTCCAGGATCCCACCAGGAGCTTCGACCCGCGGCTCAAGATCGGCGAGTCGCTGGCCGAGCCGCTGCAGCTCGAGCCGGAGCACGCTGTGGACGAATTCGCGCGGCGGATCGTCGAGATGATCACTGCTGTCGGGCTCTCGGCCGATATGCTCGAGCGCTATCCGCACGAGTTCTCCAGCGGCCAGCTGCAACGCTTTGCCATCGCGCGGGCGCTGATCACGCGTCCCAAGCTGATCGTGCTCGACGAGCCGGTGGCGTCCCTCGACGTATCGGCGCGCGGCGATCTGCTCGTGCTGCTCAACCGGCTGCGCGCCGACTATGGCCTCAGCTTCATCATCATCAGCCACGACCTCGAGATCGTGCGCGTCGTCGCCGACCGGGTGATCGTGATAGACAAGGGCAAGATCGTCGAGACCGGCACGCCCGCGCAGCTGCTCGAAAGCCCGCAGCATCCGCTGACCCGCGCCCTGCTCGCGGCCGGACTGCCGGATGTGGGGATCGTGCCGGTTTAGAGGCGAGTGCTACGCCCTCGTGGTTCGACGGGCTCACCATGAGGGCTACTTGAGGCCGGTGAGGACCTCATATGGCGAGCCTGTCGAACCACGAGGTCCGGGATCGATAGATCGTCGTCAGTGCATCACCGGCTGACCCTGCGCGTCGAACCGATAGTACATGTCGCCGCGCGGGGAGAAGCTGAGCGTGTCACCGGCGCGGTAGGTGGCTTTGCCGGGCTGGCGCACGACGATGGGGTCGGTGGCGCCGATATCGACGTAGATGTAGCTGTCGGAGCCGAGGTTCTCGGAATAGATGACCTTGCCGTTCCAGGCGCCGCCGCTCGGCACGATGTCGATGTGCTCGGAGCGGACGCCGACCGTCGCCGCCTTGTATTTGTCGGCATACTGGCCGGTGAGGAAGTTCATCTTCGGCGAGCCGATGAAACCGGCGACGAACAGCGACTGCGGGTGCTCGTATAGCTCCATGGGCGAGCCCACCTGCTGCACCACGCCGTCCTTCAGCACCACGATGCGGTCGGCCATGGTCATGGCCTCCACCTGGTCGTGGGTGACGTAGATCATGGTGGTGTTGGGCAGCGCTTCCTTGAGCTGGCTGATCTCGATGCGCATCTGGACGCGCAGTGCCGCATCGAGGTTCGACAGCGGCTCGTCGAACAGGAAGACTTTGGGGTCGCGGACGATGGCGCGGCCGATGGCGACGCGCTGGCGCTGGCCACCCGACAGAGCCTTGGGGAGGCGCTCCAGGTACTTGGTAAGCTGCAGCTTCTCGGCCGCAGCGCGCACCTTTTTGTCCAGCTCTTCCTTGGGCGTGTGCTGCAGCTTAAGGGCGTAGGCCATGTTGTCGTAGACGGTCATATGCGGGTAAAGCGCATATGACTGGAACACCATCGCAATACCGCGCTTGCTGGGCGCTACGTCGTTGACCACGGTACCGTCGATCTCGAGCGTCCCCGACGAGATGGTTTCGAGGCCGGAGATGCAACGGAGCAGCGTGGACTTGCCGCAGCCGGAGGGGCCGACGAAGACGATGAACTCGCCCGACTTGATGTCGAGGTTCACGTCCTTGAGGATCTCCACCGAGCCGTAGCGCTTGCAGAGATTGGTGATCTTCAGGTCCGACATCTGTACCCCTCCCCGGCTGCCTTACCGCAGCTGTCCGATGTAAGCGCCGAACGGCGCCAAACTCAATGTGCCTTCGACCGGCTCGTCGACAATCCCCGGTGCGCCCGACTCGACCAGGTCGAAGCCAGCGGGCACCTCCATCAGGGCAGCCTTCTCGGTCATGTTGAAGACGCAGAACATGCGCTCCTTGCCGTCCTCGCGCATGAAGGCGAGCACGCCCTCGGGTGCATCCATGGTCTTGATCGTGCCCTTGCTCAGCGACGGGTGCTGTTTGCGGAAGGCCAGCATCTGGCGGTAGTGCGTCAGCACCGAATGCGGGTCGTCGACCTGACGATCGACCGCCTTGGTCATGTGGTCGGCCGGCACCGGCAGCCAGGCGCGGTTGGCAGTGGTGAAGCCGCCGAGCTGCGATTGCGTCTGCCAGACCATCGGTGTGCGGCAGCCGTCGCGCCCCTTGAACTGCGGCCAGAATTCGATGCCGTAGGGATCGACCAGATCCTCGAAGGCGAGCTCTGCTTCGGTGAGCCCCAGCTCCTCGCCCTGATAGAGGCACACCGATCCGCGCATCGACAGCAGCAGCGTGCAGGCGAGGCGCGTGAAGGTGTCTTGCTGGCCGTGGGTGGCCCAGCGGCTGATGTGGCGCACCACGTCGTGGTTGGAGAATGCCACGCAGATCCAGCCCTTCGGCGCCTCCTTCTCGGTGCGGTCGATCGCGCTGCGAAAGTGCGCGGCGCTGAACGCGCCGCCGAGGTAGTCGAAGGTGTAGGCCATATGGAGCTTGTCATGCCCCGAGGTGTACGCCGCCATCACCTCCATCTGGTGCTGACTGTCGCCGATCTCGCCGACCGTGGTCTTGGCGCCGTACTCGTCCATCAACGCCCGGAGGCGCTTCAGGAACTTGATGTTTTCCGGCTGGCTCTTGTCATAGAGGTGCTCCTGGAAATTGTAGGGGTTCACTGCCGGGGCGGTGGACGCGTTGAAGTCCTCGGGCTTCACCACCGGGTTCGACTCGAGCTTCAGCGAATGGAAATAGAAGTTCACGGTGTCGAGCCGGAAGCCGTCGATGCCGCGCTCCAGCCAGAAGCGCATGTTGTCGAGCATGGCCTCCTGCACCGCCGGATTGTGGAAGTTGAAATCCGGCTGCGAGGCGAGGAAGTTGTGCATGTAGTACTGCATGCGCCGGCTATCCCAGGTCCAGGCGGAGCCGCCGAAGATCGAGAGCCAGTTGTTGGGCGGCGTGCCGTCGGGCTTGGGGTCGGCCCAGACGAACCAGTCGCGCCGGTCGTTGGTGCGGTTCAGGCGGCTTTCGGCGAACCACGGGTGCTTGTCCGAGCAGTGGCTGATCACCTGGTCGATGATCACCTTGAGCTTGAGCGTATGCGCCTTCTCGAGCAGCCGGTCGAAATCGCCGAGCGTGCCGAAGATCGGATCGACATCGCGGTAATTGGATACGTCGTAGCCGAAATCCTTCATCGGCGAGGTGAAGAACGGCGAGAGCCAGATCGCATCGACTCCGAGGTCGGCCACATAATCAAGCCGCTCGGTGATGCCGACAAGGTCGCCGACGCCGTCGCCATTGTGGTCCTGAAAGGAGCGCGGATAGATCTGGTAGATCACCGCGCCGCGCCACCAGTCCTTGTCGAGGACGGCTTCCTGCGGCGCCTTCTGCTCGGTCATCAGCGGCTGCGCCACCACGCCGAAATCCTCCCGGAAAGCTCTCACCGGGACGGTTGAATCCGCGCCGGGACGGCGATTTGCCAAAACGTTTTAGTAAGCTATTCTTAGCTTCGGAGACGACAATTCGTCAACTCCGAGGGGACGCGCGGGGCCTCCTTGCCGCCGCGCAAAAACTATTGAATATCAAAGTCCTATGCCGAGCAGCACACGAAGACCTGGGGGCGGTCCGGGAGGGACCGGCCGCAGCGTCACGATCAAGGACCTGGCGGTCGAGCTTGACCTCTCGATCACCACCATCTCGCGCGCGCTGAACGGCTATTCCGACGTCGGCGAGAAGACCCGGCGGCGGGTCAGCGAGATGGCGCAGAAGATGGGATACCGGCCCAACCGCAATGCGCAGCGGCTGGTGACGCAACGTACCCACAACGTCGCCTGGGTACAGCAGGACAACGACCGCAAGTTCGTCGACCCGCACTTCGTCGAGGTGATGGCTGGGGTGCTGCGGGGTGCCCGGGCGCTGAACTACGACGTCGTTCTGGCGAGCGATACGCCCGAAAATGAAATGCTGATCTACGACCGGTACGTCAACGACAACTCGGTCGATGGCTTCATCGTCGATCTGCCGCGGCGGATGGACCAGCGCGTGACGTATCTGCTCGATGCCGGCCGGCCGTTCGTCGTGCATGGCCGCGACGGGCGCACCGGCGACTACGGCTGGGTCGATATCGACAATTACGGCAATTTCTACAATCTCACCCGGCTGATGCTGGCGAACGGCCACCGCCACATCGCCTTCATCAACGGCGACGAGAGCTTCACCTATGCCAGTTACCGCCGGCGCGCCGTGGTCGATGCGCTCGCCGACGGCGGTCAGCCGGCCGAGGCGGTGACGATCTACAATTCGCTCCACCCGATGGGCGATGCCGGCTACCAGCTGACGATGCAGGCGCTGGCCGATCCAAAAATCTCGGCGATCCTCTATTCGTCGACGTTGATGGCGGTCGAGGGCCACGCCGCGGTGGTCCGCAACGGCGCCGGCCGCGCTCTTGCCATCGCGACGATGGACGACGAATTGCACTACATCGATCTCAGCCCATTCGCTGGTCAGTTCACGACGGTCCGGTCGTCGCTGCGCGATGCTGGGGCGGCGCTGATCAACGAGCTGATCCGGCAGTGCAACGAGGGCGGACCCGGGCGCGGTATTGTCGTTCCCTCGACTTTCGAGGTGGCGGCGGGGACCGACGGGAAAGTGCTCGGGTCTCCCCTCCCCGCCCGCCGCCGCCAGGCGAGCCGCCAGCTGCTGCCGGCATGAATAAAGGGCCGGCCCGAAGGCCGGCCCTTTGCTCTCGCGGGAGGATGCCGGTGGGCGAGAGAACTGTTTCTACTTGACCGAACCGGCCAAGAGGCCGCGCACGAAGTAGCGCTGCAGCGAGAAGAAGACGATCAGCGGCACGACGATGGTGACGAACGCCCCGGCGGTGAGGATTTCCCAGTTGTTGCCGCGCGAGCCCAGCAGCGACACGAGCTTGCCGGTGAGCACCAGCTTGCTCTCCTGCGCGCCGAGGAACACCATCGCGACCAAAAGGTCGTTCCACACCCAGAGAAACTGGAAGATCGAGAAGCTGGCGAGCGCCGGGAAGCTCAGTGGCAGCACCATGCCGGTGAAGATCTTGAAGTGGCTGGCGCCATCGATGCGGGCCGATTCCATGATCTCCTTGGGCAGGCCCGCCATGTAGTTGCGCAGCAGATAGATGGCGAGCGGCAGGCCGAACGCGGTGTGCGCGAGCCAGATGCTGAGGTAGGTCTTGCCGTCTTCAGCCCCGAATGCCTTGGCGATGCCGTTGTACATCGAGAGCAGCGGGATCAGCGACATCTGGAGCGGCACGACGAGCAGGCCAACCACCAGCGCAACGATGAAACCGCGGAACGGGAAGCGCATCCAGGCCAGCGCGTAAGCAGCGAATGCTGCCATCAGGATCGGGATCACGGTCGCCGGAACGGTGACGGTGAACGAGTTGATAAAGCTTCGCGCAACACCGTTGGCGGTCAGCACCTCGACGTAGTTGTCGAGCGTGAAGCGCGGTGGAATCTCGACCGTATAGAAGATGCGCGGTGCGCGGGTGAAGGTGAACTGCGCGTCGCTCACCCACTCGAATGAGCCGTCGCGCTGCACGGTGATCGCGCCGCCGTCGGGCATGGGCAGGCTGGTCCCGGCCGCGGCCTTCGCCGGCTCCTGGCTGGTATTGCCAAAGGCACCGAGTTGCTTGTTGGTGTCGGTGCCGAAGACGTTACTGCGGATCACCCATTTGCCGTTTTCCTGCACCGCTTTGTCGGCGGTGGGCAGGCGGCTGACGTCGAGCTTTTCGGCCGTGGTGAGCGCGGTCCACCAGCCCGAGACGGTGAGCTGGTCTTTGTCGCGGAGGGACGAGATCAGCAGGCCGGCGGTCGGGAAGGTCCAGAGCAAGACCAGCAGCAGCAGCGCGACGTGCGTCGCGATGCGGCCGGCGTCGATGCGGGCGAGCCAGTTTGGGCGGCCGGTGGCAGCGCGGACATCGCTCGAGGTTTCAGCGATCGAAGTCATCAGCGCGTCCCCTCTTCGGCGTTGGCCCGGCGGATGTTCCAGATCATGATCGGGGTGACCGCGAGCATGATGATCACGGCGACGGTCGAGCCTCGCCCGTAGTCGAAGTTCACGAACATCCACTTGAACATGAAGTTGGCCAGCACCTCGGTGTTCCACTGGCCATTGGTCATGGCGAAGATGATGTCGAACACCTTCAGCACGACGATGGTGATGGTGGTCCACACCACGACGATGGTGCCCCAGATCTGGGGGATCATGATGTCGAAGAAGATGCGGAAGCCATTGGCGCCGTCGATGCGGGCGGCCTCGAGCGTCTCTTCAGGCACGCCGCGGAGTGCTGCCGAGAGGATCACCATGGCAAAGCCGGTCTGGATCCAGATCAGGATCACCATGAGGAAGAAGGAGTTCCAGAACGGCAGGGTGATCCACGCTTGCGGCGGCAGACCGAAGCCGGTGACGATGGCGTTGAGCACGCCGATCTGGTCCTGCCCCTGGGCGCGATAGTCATAGACGAACTTCCATATCACCGAGGCGCCGACGAAGGAGATCGCCATCGGCATGAACACCAGCGATTTGGCAATGTTGCCCCACCAGAGCCGATCGGCGAGCACCGCGATCACGAGGCCGAAGGCGGTCGACATCACCGGCACGACGAGCAGCCAGAGGATGTTGTTGAAGATCGACTGCTGGAAATTGTTGTCGCCGAACGCCCACAGGTAGTTGGCGAAGCCGACGAAGTTGCCGTTCTTGTCGAAGAAGCTCAGGCGGAACGTCTCGACCGCCGGGTACACCAGATAGACGGTGAGGAAAAGCAGCGCCGGCAGGAGGAAGAGCCAGGGGCGGATCTGGCTGCGCAGATTGTCGCGGCGCGTGACCTCGGTGCCGGTGGCGGTTTCCGAGGAGAGCAGCCGGTCGAGCAGCCAGTTGGTGCCCCAGAAGTAAGCGACGCAGCCGGCCAGCGCGATGGCGACGGCAATCAGAGCGCCGAGGATCTGCTGAAGGATATCGCTCATCGGTTCGCCCCTCCCCAGGCGGCCTTGGCGTGATGTCCGTCATCGGGTGGCCCGGCACCAATGGCGCCGGACCACGATTCAGTTCGAGCGGCTTACTTCACCGCGTCCCAGCTCTTCTGGATGGCGTCGGCCACGTCCTGAGCGGACTTGCCGCCCACGAAGTCGACCATGCCGGTCCAGAACGAACCCGCGCCCACCGCGCCCGGCATCAAGTCGGAGCCGTCGAAGCGGAAGGTGGTCGCGGCGAGCAGGATCTGGCCTTCCTTCTTCAGCGTGTCGTTGCCGTAAGTCGCCACGTTGGCGAGCTTGTTGGTGCTGAGGAAGCCCGACTGCTTCATCCAGATCTCGTTGGAGATCGGGTTGTTGAGGAAGTCGATGAAGGCGTGCGCGGCCGGCGAGTCCTTGGTGATGGTCGCGATGGTACCAGCGCCGAGGACGGGTTTGCCGAGATCCTTGCCGGCATAAGCCGGGAAGTAGAAGAAGTCGGCGTCCTGGCCGAGGACGGTGCCCTCGGGGAAGAACGACGGGATGAACGACGCCTGGTGGTGCATGTAGCACTGCGGCGGCGTGGTGAAGAGGCCGTTGGGCGACTCGCGGAAGTCGGTGGTGCCGACCGCTGCGTGACCGCCATTGACCTTCTTGTCGTCCTTGGCGAACCAGCCGAAGAGGTCGATCGCGGCGACGACCTTGGGGTCATTGAACTTCAGCTCGTTCGACACCCACTTGTCGTAGTCCTCGGGGGACTGGGTGCGCAGCATGATGTCCTCGACCCAGTCGGTCGCCGGCCAGCCGGTGGCGCCGCCCGAGCCGAGCCCGATGCACCACGGCGTCTTGCCGTCGGCGACCATCTTTTCGGTCAGGGCCTGCAGGTCCTCGAAGGTCTCGGGGACCTTGTAGCCGGCATCGGCGAAGTTGTCGGGCGAGTACCAGACCAGCGACTTCAGGTCGGCCTTGTAGGGCACGCCGTAGAAGGTCGGCTTGCCATCCTTGTCCTTGTACGTGCCGAGGCTGACGAAGGACGAACCGGCGGCGTTGATGTCTTCGACGGTCTTCTTCACATCGTCGCCCAGCGGCGTCAGGTAGCCCTTGGCCGCCATGTCGGCAAGCAGGCCCGGCTGCGGCAGGATGGTGATGTTCGCCGACGAGCCGGCAGCCGCGTCGATCTGGGCCTGCTGCTCGTAGTTCTCGGACGAGCCGTATTCGACGTCGACGCCGGTCGCGTCCTCGAAATAGGCCAGCACGGTCAGGAACTGTTCCTGGTCGCCGCCTTCACGCCACGGCCCCCAGACGGTCAGCTTCTGACCGGTCAGGTTCTGGTGGTCCTTGGCGAACTGAGCCAGCGCGTCCCAGCTGAAATCGCCTTCGCCCTTGGGGTACTTCAGGTCGACGGCACCGGCCGAAGCCACGGCGCCGAGCGACAGCGCAAGCGCGGAGACTCCCGCGAGGAGTAGTTTGTGCATGTAGTCCTCCCATCGCACAGTTAGGGCGCTTGGCGCCCGCGCCTTCCCGGCATTGCCAAAACGTTTTGGGTCCAAAACGTTTTGGGGCCCGATTATCAAGCCTCGCACGGCGGTTAGCGGTGACCTAAGCTTGCACAAACAACCAGCCTTGCCAAGGAGGATCGGCGGGCTGCGAACGGGTCGTGCCGGGCACGTACCTCAGGCGACGAAGCCGGCCTCAGTCGATCTGCGGCGGCTCCAGATCGCCGATCGAGCGCACCTTGAGGATGGGGGAGCCGATCAGCCAGAGGACCGCGAGGACGCCGCCCACGGACGAAACGAGCAGCGTCTCCTTCGGGCCGATCCAGTTGCCGAGCAATCCACCGAGCACCGCCCCAAGCGGCCGGATGCCGTAGTTGATGCTGAGGAACGCACCCATGACGCGGCTGCGCATGCCGTCAGCGGTCACGCTCTGTTGCAGCGCAACGAGCGGCACGTCGAAGCACATCACCGAGAAGCCGGCGACGAACTCAGCGAGCCCCAGCAGACCGGCCCGCAACAGCCACGGCCCATCAGCGAACGCAACGATCGCCATCGAGGCGGGGAAGATCACTGCTGCAATCGCGATGAGCCGGCCGGCCCCAAGCCATTGCGACAGCCGCCCGGCGAAGATCGCACCGAGCAGGCCGCCCGAGGCGCCGATGCCTAGAGCAAGGCCGATGGTCCCGGCCGAGAGGCCGAGATTGCGGGCCGCGAACAGCACGAGCAGCGCAGAGCCGATCAGGTTGAAGAGATTGATCGTCGCAGCGCAAAGCATGCTGGTGCGCAGGAACGGATGCCGGAAGAGGTAACGCATCCCGGCTCGCGCCCGCTGCAGTACGGTGCCGTCCTCGATCGGCGGCGACGGTGCAGTTTCGCGCAGCCGGCCGAGTTGCAGCGCAGAGAATGCGAACGACAAGGCGTCAGCGACGATGGCCACCGGCGCCGACAGCCACTGGATGAGCAAACCACCCAGGGCCGGCCCGCCCATCGAAGACAGGGATCGGGTGGCGGAAAGCTTGCTGTTGGCCTCGAGGTAGTTCTCCCGCGAGACGAGGCGCACGAAGAACGACGCGTAGGCCGTGTTGAAGACGACGTGCGCCGCGCCGGCGAGGAGCGCGATGGCATAGAGCTGCGCCAGCGTTAGAACGCCCATCCAGTACGCTACGGGCAACGACAGCAGGATCAGCATGCGGGCGAGATCGGCGGCGATCATCAACCGCCGCTTGTCCTGCCGCTGGTCGACCCAGCTGCCGATGAACAGCGAAACGATGTTGGGCAGCCAGACCGCCGCGGTCAACAGCCCGACCTCGGCAGGCGTTGCATTGAGCAGCGTCACCGCGATCAGCGGCAGCGCCAGCTCGTTGATCCGGTCGCCGAATTCGGAAACCGTCTGCGCCGACCAGAAGGTCCGAAACGCGCGGTCGCGCCAAAGTCCGGTAAAGAGCGCGCCGAGCTTCACCGCGTATTGTGCAGCATGCCCTGGAACGCGCGGTAGCTGCCCTTGGGCGTGCGAACCTGGGTCTCATAGTCGACGTGGACGATGCCAAAGCGCGACACGTAGCCCTCGGCCCATTCGTAGTTGTCGAGCAGCGACCAGGCGAAGTAGCCGCGCACGTCCGCGCCCTGCTTCTGCGCGTCAAGCACGGCCCTCAGGTGACCGTCGTAGAAATCGACGCGGCGCTGGTCGTTGTTCTCGGACATGCCGTTCTCGGTAATGTAAAGCGGCAGTTTGGTGTAGTCGCGCGACACCCGCACCAGCAGGTCCGTCAGACCCTTAGGGTAGATTTCCCAGCCGAGATCGTTCTTGTCGAGTGTGCCGGGCACCGTGCGGATCGGGATGCCCCGGCTTGCCGGTTCGGGATTCCAGGCATAGAGCCCGCGCGAATAGTAGTTGATGCCCGCCCAGTCGAGCGGCCGGTTCACCACTTCCATGTCGCGATGCCAGTTCGCGGGCAGATAGGGCGCCAGCAGGTCGGTGAGCACCTTGGGATACTGGCCCTTGTAGATGCCGCCGAGGAACCAGCCGTTGAACATGGCGTCGCCGATCTCGAACGCGCGCTGATCTTCTTCCTTGTCGCTTGCCGCTTCGGCCTTCTCGAGATTGGTGACGATGCCGACATTTTTCACCCCGTTCGCCCGTAGCGCATCCACGGCTGTGCCGTGGGCCAGCAACACGTGATGCATGGCGCGGGCGCCGGCGCGCAGGTCGCGATAGCCCGGAGCATGCCGGCCGAGGATGTGGCTGAGCACCGAGACGCACCACGGCTCGTTGATGGTGGCGGTCGCATGCAGGCGATCGCCGAAGTGCGTGGCAACCAGCGCGGCGTAATCGGCGAAGTGCCCAGCAATGTCGCGGTTCATCCAGCCACCTTTGTCCTGCAGCGGGCTAGGCAGATCCCAGTGATACAGAGTGGCGTACGGCTTCAGGCCGCGTTCCAGCATGCCGTCGATCAGGCGATCGTAGAAATCGATGCCGGCCTGGTTCACCGCGCCCGTCCCCTCGGGGATCAGCCGCGGCCAGGCGAGCGAAAACCGGTAGGCGTCGAAGCCGCCATCGCGAATGAGATCGAGGTCGGCGGGCCAGCGGTTGTAGTGATCGTCGGCGTTTGCACCGTCATCGGCATTTTTCACGTTGCCGGGGGTCGCGGCGAAGGTGTCCCAGATGGACGGACCACGCCCGTCGGTCTGGCCACCCTCGATCTGGTACGCGGAGGTCGCGACGCCAAAGGTGAAATTCGGCCCGAACTGGCCCCGCTCGACAGAAAACATGGAAATCCCCGGCTAGACGGCGCCGAGCCCGGCGTTCGTTGATGTAATCGATTTCATCGATAACACCGGCGCCGCGATTTGTCATGTCCGCAGGTCGGGTGACCGGCGGAGGATTTCTTGCGCAATTGCACGAAATGCAGCTGCTTGTGGCCCCTGCGGGTCACCCACGACCACCGGTCTTCCAGCGTCGGAGGTCTCCCGAATCGCCATGTCAAGCGGAACCTCGCCGAGGAACGGCATGCCCATAGCGGCGGCGCCGAGCGCCGCTCCCCCATGGCCGAAGATGTCGTAGCGCCTCCCCGTATCCGGGGCGACGAAGTAGCTCATGTTCTCGACCAGCCCGAGGAGCGGGATCGACAGGCGCTTGATCATGTCGACCGCCTTCTGCGCATCGATCAGCGCGAGGTCCTGCGGCGTCGAGACGATCACGGCGCCGTCGAGCTCGGCCTGCTGAAACAGTGAAATCTGGATGTCGCCGGTGCCCGGCGGCAGGTCGACGACCAGCAGATCAAGACCGCCCCAGTCGGTCTCTCGCAGGAGCTGTCGCAGCGCCGATGTCGCCATCGGACCACGCCAGACCACCGCCTGCCCCGGTGTCAGCATCGAGCCGATCGACATCGCCGCAAGGCCATGCGCTTGGTGCGGCGAAAAGATGCCGTCCTCGCGCACCGCCGGCTTGCCCTCGATGCCGAGGAGCTTCGGCACGGACGGTCCGTAAAGATCGGCGTCGAGGATGCCGGTCCTGATGCCTTCGGCGGCGAAGGCCAGCGCGAGGTTGACGGCCACGGTGGATTTGCCGACGCCGCCCTTGCCCGAACCCACGACGATGATGTGCTTGACCCCCGCCACCGGCGATCGTGGCGCGGGACCCGGCCTGCCTTGCGCCGCCGCCTGCCCGGTCGCCTGCGGCGGTCCTCGGTCGGAGGTCAGCGAGATCATCACCTTGCGTCCGCCGGCGACGGATTCAGCGGCCCGCTGCGCCTCGGCGCGCGCGGGACCGAAGGCTGCCTCCATGCCTGGCTGCACCGAGATGGCGAGCGCCACGGCGCTTTTGGTGACGATGATTTCCGAGAGGCCGGAATAGCCGGCCAGGGTGCCGCCGCCGGGAATTTCGACATGCGCCAGAGCGGCCTTCACCGCTCCGGCGACTTCGTTGTCTGCCATCAGAGGATCGACTGGCCGGTGCCCTTCCAGTCCTTGACGAAGGCATCCAGCCCGCTCTTGGTCAGCGGGTGGTCGGCGAGCTTGTAGATCACCGGCGGCGGGATGGTCGCAACGTCGGCGCCCGCGAGCGCCGCCTGCGTCACGTGATTGGGCGAGCGGATCGATGCCGCGAGGATCTGCGTCGCAAAACTGTAGTTGTCGTAGATGGTGCGGATCTGCTCGATCAGCTCCATGCCCTCGATGTTGATGTCGTCGAGGCGGCCGATGAACGGCGAGATGTAGGTGGCGCCGACCTTGGCTGCGAGCAGCGCCTGGTTGGGCGAAAAGCAGAGCGTGACGTTGGTCTTGATGCCCTCGCCCGAGAGCGACTTGGTGGCGCGCAGGCCATCGACGGTCAGCGGCACCTTGACCACGACATTGTCGGCGAGCTTGGCGAGGACGTGCGCCTCGGCCATCATCTGATCGTACTCCACGGCGGATACTTCGGCCGATACTGGCCCCGGCACAACCGAGCAGATTTCCTTGATCACTTCCTTGAAGTTGCGCCCGGACTTGGCGATGAGCGACGGATTGGTCGTGATGCCATCAAGCAGCCCCATGGCGTGAAGCTTCTTGATGTCCTCGATTTCGGCCGTATCGGCGAAAAACTGCATTTGTCCTCTCCGGGGAATCTGGTCGCTACGCTTACCCCGTAAATAGGCAATTTGCATGACGCGCGAAAGATGCTCAGCGGCCAAAATTGCCCGAGATCTTGGGATTATGAGGATAGGGCGGGCCGAGCCGTCCAAAGCGCGCGCTTCCCCTTGCACCCTGATATGTAGCGCGCAAGGGGCTTGCTTCAAGCCCATGCCTGTCCCGTAGAACCGCAGCCCCAAAACAGTATGCGGAGGCTGATTATGATCGAGCATCAGGTTCTGATCGCAGGCGGCGGACCGACCGGCATGATGCTGGCGGGTGAACTGGCTCTGGCCGGCATCGATGTCGCCATCATCGAGCGCCGGCATGGCAATGAAGTATTGGGCACGCGGGCGCGCGGGCTCCATTCGCGCAGCCTCGAGGTCCTCGACCAGCGCGGTATCGCCGAGCGGTTCCTATCCGCGGGTTACACAGCGCAGGTCGCCGGGTTTGCCGGCGTCAAATTCGACATCAGCGATTTTCCGACGCGGCATCCGTACGGACTGGCCCTGGTCCAGGCCAGGATTGAAGAAATCCTCGCCGGCTGGATCGCCGAACTGAAGGTGCCGGTGCATAGCGGGCGCGAGATTATCGGACTCACACAGGACAAAGATGGGGTTGAGCTGCAGCTTGCCGGCGGTGACACCGCGCGATCCCGCTACGTCATCGGCTGCGATGGCGGGCGCAGCTTCGTGCGCAAAGCCGCAGGGATCGCATTCCCGGGCTCGGAACCGACGATCAGCAACCTCATCGGCGAGGTCGAATTCGCGCAGACACCGGCGCAGTGGGGATTTCATCACGACGCGCTCGGCATGCACGTGCTGAGCCTGCTCGATGACAAGAAGACCGTCGGCATCATGCTGACCGAGTCGCGACTCGACAGGTCCGGCGAACCCCCGCTGGACGATGTTCGCAAGGCGCTGATCGAGGTCTATGGGACCGACTTCGGTGTCCATAGCCCTAAGTGGATTTCGCGCTTCACCGACGCCGCGCGGCAAGCGGAGTCCTACCGCGCGGGTCGCGTGCTGCTCGCCGGCGACGCGGCCCACATTCACTACCCCGTCGGGGGACAAGGGCTGAACTTGGGGCTGCAGGATGCCGTCAATCTCGGCTGGAAGCTTGCCCTGGTCATCAATGGGAAAGCGCCGGACACACTGCTAGACACCTACCACGCCGAGCGACATCCAGTGGCCGCCCGCGTGCTGACCGACACCCTCGCGCAGGTCGCGTTTACCCGGCCGGATGATCGCTCGAAGGCGGCGCAAAGGGTCGTGGCCGAGCTCCTCGGCATGGATGAGCCGCGCCGGAGCTTCGCCGCCCGCATGACGGGCCTCGATATCCGGTACGATCTGGGAGAGGGCCATCCGCTGCTCGGCCGGCGCATGCCCGATCTCGATCTGATCGTGAATGGGGACCAGGTGCGCGTATTCACTCTGCTGCGCCAGGCGAAGCCGGTACTGCTCGATCTGGGGACGCCGGGGGGTGTGGCCATAGGCAGGTGGGCCAATCGCGTCCCGCTGGTCCAGGCCCAATACAATGGACCGTGGGAGCTACCGGTCATCGGAACAGTCCCGTCACCAACCGCGGTGCTCGTGCGGCCGGATGGCTATGTCGCCTGGGTCGGCGAGAGCGGAAAGACGGACGGCCTCGTGGACGCGATGACGACATGGTTCGGAGCGACGAACTGAGTGCGGCTACTCGCCCGGATGCACGCGGTCGTGCCGCTTGCGACCGAGGTCCCACTCATTGAGCCTGACGGCGGCAAAAGCCAGCACAACGATGATGAACGGCATGCCCACGGCGGCGAACCACTGCAGTCCAGTCACGACCTCAATCCTCCGAGGATTGTCCGTGCTGCCAAATGTAGAGCGACCCCAGCCAGAAGCCAACTGCTGCCGGCGATTATGTAAAAGTCGACCGGCAGGCCCAGCAGCCCCGAGCCGTAGCTCGCCGCAGCCAGTGGAGCAATGATGCCCAGGGTCAAACATGCCGTGGAGAGACGATCCAGCCCATTGGCCAGCAACTTACGTCGCTCGTTCTCTACGGCGCTTTCCATGCTCAGCCAGCGGCCGCGATCAAGTAATCCGCCAGCTCGTCCACGCGGTCTTCCGGAATGCCCGCGACATTGATGCGGCTGTCGTTGATCATATAGACGCCGTCGTCGGTCTTGAGACGCTGGACGGCGTCGGCTGGCAGGCCGAGCAGCGAGAACATACCCGAGTGCTCGGCAATGAAGTCGAAGTCCTTGGAGTTGGACTTGCGCTTGATCGCCTCGGCGAGCTTCACCCGCAGGCGCTTCATGCGTTCGCGCATGTCCTTAAGCTCGGCCGCCCACTCGGCCCGCAGCTCCTTGTCTTCGAGGATGAGGCGGACGACTTCAGCCCCGTGATCGGGGGTCTGCGAAATGGTTCCGCGGATGATATTTTGCATCTGGCTCGAGACGATGTCGGCGGCCGCCGAATCCTTGGCGATGGCGATGGCGACGCCGGCGCGTTCGCGATAGAGCCCGAAGTTCTTGCTGGCCGAAAACGCGATCATGCATTCGGGCAGCGACGAGGCCACCTTGCGCACGCCATAAGCGTCTTCGTCGACGCCGTCGCCGAAGCCGAGATAGGCGAGATCGACCAGCGGGAAGGCGCCGGTGCACTTCAGGCTCTCGACCACGCGGTCCCACTGCGCCGGAGTTAGATTGGCGCCGGTCGGGTTGTGGCAGCACCCGTGCAGCAGCAAGACATCGTCGCTGGTGAGCGTATCGACGACCTTCATCATGCCGTCGAAATCGACGCTGCGGGTCTTGGCGTCGAAGTATGGGTAGTAGTTGACGCTGAGGTTGGCGTTCTCGGCCAGCGGAATGTGGTTCGGCCAAGTCGGATCGGAAATGAAGATGCGGCCCGTCGGTCGCGCCCGGCCGAGCACGAACATCAGGATCATCAGCGCGCCCGTGCCGCCCGCGCCGTTGACGCAGCGGATGCGCGACGCATCGACCGTGCCTGCGAGCGCCAGGTCGACAATCGCCTGCGAGAACTCCTTGTTGCCGACCACGCCTTTGTAGGTCTTGGTCTTGGCGGTATCGAGAATGCGCTGTTCGGCCTTTTTCACTGCCGACATGATGGGCGTGTTGTTCTGCGGGTCTTTATAGACGCCGACCCCGAGATCGATCTTGTTGGTGCGCGGATCGGCGGCGTATTCGGCCATCAGCACGAAAATCTTGTCGAGCGTGGCCTTCTGCAGGGTTTCGAACATGGTGGGCCCGGAGCTGGATGCGGCGCCTTTATAGGCGGCGAGCATGGATTTGCAACCAGCCGCAGGGTTGACGGATTCGGCCGCGAAACGGCACATTGCCGCTTTGAACCCGAGACCATTATGCCCGTCATTAACCGCGTCGCCGAATTCCAGCGCGAGATCGCCGAATGGCGGCAGGATTTCCATCGCCATCCTGAGCTGCAGTACGACGTGCACCGCACTGCGGCGCGGGTGGCGGAGCTGCTCAAGAGCTTTGGCGTCGACGAGGTGGTGACCGGCATCGGCCGCACCGGCGTGGTCGGGGTCATCAAGGGTCGCAATGGCGGTGCCGGGCGTGTCATTGGCCTCAGGGCCGACATGGATGCTTTGCCGATCACGGAGCGGACAGGCAAGCAATACGCCAGCACCATTGCCGGCAAGATGCATGCCTGCGGGCACGATGGTCATAGCGCCATGCTGCTCGGGGCCGCGAAGTATCTCGCCGAGACGCGCAATTTCGCGGGCACGGCGGTGGTGATCTTCCAGCCAGCCGAGGAAGGCGGCGCCGGCGGACGCGCGATGCTGGAGGACGGCCTGGTCGATCGCTTCGGCATCGAGGAATTCTACGGCCTTCACAATCTTCCCGGGCTGCCGGCAGGGCGTTTCGGCATCCGCGAGGGCGGCATCATGGCCGCCACCGACGAGTTCAACATAACCATCGAGGGCAAAGGCGGACACGCCGCCCTGCCCCACAACACGGTCGATCCGGTGACGGTCGCGGCGCAGCTCATCCTGGCCCTGCAGACGATCGTGTCGCGCAACGTCGATCCGATGCGGGAGGCCGTCCTGTCGGTGACGATGATCGAGGCCGGGCAGGCCTTCAACATCATCCCGCGCACGGCGAAGCTGACGGGTACAGTACGCACGCTCGACGAAGACGTGCGTAAGTTCATGGAGCAGCGGCTGCGCGCGGTGACGAACGGCATCGTTGAAACGTTCGGGGCAACGGCCAACATCCACTACCGCAACGGCTACCCGGTGACAGTCAATGCGCCAGCGCAGACCCAGTTTGCGGCCGAGGTGGCGCGCGCCGTGTCCGGCGCCGAGCGCGTCGATGCGGATGCCGACGGCACGATGGGCGGCGAGGACTTCGCCTATATGCTGCAGGCGCGCCCCGGTGCCTACATCTTTCTCGGCAACGGCCCGTCGACCGAGCTTCACACCGATACCTACGACTTCAACGACGAGATCATCCCTGTGGGCGTGAGCTACTGGGCGCGGCTCGTCGAAACCGCACTGCCGGTGACATCATGAGAACGATCCTTGCCATTGCGATTGCTGCCGCAACGACTCCGGCATTTGCCGTCCCCTACTGCTTTGCGCCGCAAGGCGGCGGCGCGCACATCACCTTCAACATCGAGATCGGCAAGATGAGCGAAGCCGACAGAGCGGCGTTCTACGAGCAACGGCTGCGGGCTCGCGGAATCGATGCTTCGGATACCCGCTTCTGGAACGAGTGCATCCAGACCTTCGTGCGGGAGGACGGCCACACGACGATGCGCTTCTACGATCCGTACACGCTGGACGAGGTCCCTGCCGACTGATTTCATACCGGCCAGTCGCGCAGTTGTGAAAACCCTTTCGGGTGTTGCTCCGAATTAACAAAAGACACGTGCTTGTAACTGGCTTAGGCGGGCTGCCGGCACAAGATACTCGGTGTTCCTCCCGAACATTTGGAGTTTGAAAATGAAGACAATTTCCCTCATCGCGGCTGCCGCGCTCGTCGGCTCGCTGGGCGTCGCCGCGGCGCCGGCGTTTGCCGCCACGACGGCCACTAGCTCGGGCAACGTGCCCTACTGCAATGCGGCCAACGCCGACGAAATGAGCAAGCTCAAGCAGGCCCTTTCGGACCAGCTGCAGCTTTCGACCAAGCTCGGTTCCAGCATCGACGAGTGGAACGGCTGCCTCAAGGTGATGTACACCGACGGCGGCCACACCACGGTCGCGTTCTACGATCCGACATCGCTGTCGCTGATCGACAAGCTCAGCTGATCCGGGACGGGAGCGCGGGAACCTCGAGTTCCCGCGCCCGCTCTTAGAACTCTACTTCAGGCCTTGGCCTTTACGCGGCGCTTGAAGTCGACGCGCAGCCGGTTTCCCTCGGTCTCCGCGATGACCGCGTAGCCGTTCGGTCCGAGCAGCAATCGATCCCTCTTGCGCTCGGCAGCCTGCGAAAAGACCATATCGGCCTGGCCAACCACGGTTACTTTCACCGCGGTTGGGGAAAGATTGTAAATGCACACCAGACTCTCGGTTGCGGCGCTGCGCCGGAAGGCGAGGATCGGCTCGCCCGTTTTCAGCACCTCGAGATTGCCCTCTATCAGGCTCGGATGGGCGCGCCGGAAGGCGAGCGCCTGGCGATAGAAGTTGAGCGTCGAGTCCGGGTCGGCGTTCTGCGTCTGCACGTTGAGCACGGAGTGCTCGTACTTCACCGGCAGCCAGGGCTTCACGGTGCTGAAGCCGTTGGGGCTTTCGCTCTCGTCCCAGGGGATCGGGGTGCGCTCGCCGTCGCGGCCTTTGTATTCGGGCCAGAAGCGGATGCCGGGCGGGTCGGTTAATTCCTCAAACAGGATGCTTGCCTGGGGCAGCCCAAGCTCTTCCCCTTGGTAGATGCAGATCGAGCCTCTCAGCGCGATCAGCAGCGAGACGGACTGGCGCGCCAACGCTTTCTGGTCGACCGCGTACTTGCCCCATCGGGTGATGTGCCGGTCGACGTCGTGGTTCGAAAAACTCCAGCACGGCCAGCCGTCGACATTGGAGTCGAAGAACCGCTTCATCTTGCCGCCGAAATGCCCAGCCGAGAACTCGTTGCCGAGCATGTCGAAGGTGTAAGCCATATGCAGCTTGTCGCCGCCCGAGGTGTACTCGCCCATCAGCCGCAGCCCGACATGGCTGTCGCCGACCTCGCCCACCGTTGTCGTGCCCGGGAACTCGTTCAAGAGCTTCCGCACGCGGGTGAGGAACTGCACATTTTCCGGCTGGCTCTTGCCGTACTTGTGCTCCTGCATGTCGTACGGGTTTACGGCATACGGCAAATGGCGCGGGCGGCGGGCCGGCGGATTGTTCCGCAGCGCCTGGTCGTGAAAGTAGTAGTTGACGGTGTCGAGGCGGAAGCCGTCGACGCCGCGCTCGAGCCAGAAACGCAGCACGTCCAGTACCGCGTCCTGGACTGCGGGATTGTGAAAGTTGAGATCGGGCTGCTCGGCGAGGAAGTTGTGGAAGTAGTACTGGCCCCGGCTCGGGTTCCATTCCCAGGCGCGGCCGCCAAACACCGATGGCCAATTGTTGGGAGGCGAGCCGTCGCGTTTCGGATCGGCCCAGACGTACCAGTCGGCGCGCGAGTTTGTGCGGCTCAGCCGGCTTTCGCGGAACCAGGGGTGCTTGTCGGAGCTGTGGCTCAGCACCTGGTCCATGATGACTTTCAGGCCAAGCGCGTGGGCGCGCTCGATCAGCGCATCGAAATCTTCGAGGCTGCCGAACAGCCGGTCCACTTCCTTGTAGTCGGAGACGTCGTAGCCCATGTCGGCCTGCGGCGACTGGGTAATGGGGCTGAGCCATACGCAGTCGACGCCCAGCGAGGCGATATGGTCTAGCCTGCGCAGAATACCGGGCAAGTCGCCGATGCCGTCGCCGTTGCTGTCCTGGAACGAGCGCGGATAGACCTGATAAATCACCCCGCCGCGCCACCATTCGCGCATCGATCGACTCCTCGCCTGTGCCGGATTTGAATGCCGGCCCGGGCTATACGATCGCGGGCCGGCTGGTCAAATACGTTCACGCGGTGAATGGCCGAACGGCGGAATTCGTTGCCGCGGCGCCAGCGGTCCAGTGGAAACCCATTGGCCTCCTTCCCGAGACTTGCGCTGCGGGCGGGCCGGACGTAACCTCCACGTTACGGACGGAGGGACGTCCAAAGGGGGAAGTCCATGACAATGATCGCAATCAACTGGTTGCCCATCCTGGCGGCAGCCATTCTTCGTATCGTCGTCGGCAGCATCTGGTTTTCGCCGATCGCTTTCGTGAAGCCGTGGCAGCAGCTGACGGGCGTCACGCCCGAGAGCATGCAGAGGGGACTCGTGCGGGCCATCGTCATCGACCTCATCCTGTCGCTGGTCATGGCGTTCGTGCTGTACCATGCGGTGATGTATGCGACCGCGTCGGCCCCGACGTTCTGGACGGGCGCCGCGGTGGGCTTCCTCAACTGGCTCGGCTTCGTCGTCGCGACCCACGTGCCGCTCTGGGCCTACGAGAACCGGCCGCTGAAACTGATCGCGATCGGCGTCGGCTCGAACCTGGTATCGATGGTGTTGATGGGGGCGCTGTTCGGCCTCTGGCACTGAGCCGGCCTGCGCATCATAAGTCGCGGTGTGCCACCCATGGCATCTGCGTTGCAAACTTGCCGCCGGATACGTCGATCATCGTGCCGGTGATGTAGGCCGCGAGGTCGGACGCGAGGAAGCAGATGAGGTTGGCAACGTCCTGCGGATCGCCCCAGCGCCGCAGCGTCAGCGTATCGAGCAGGCGCTCCTGATCGGCCGGCTTACGCTCGGCGAAGTGGTTCATCTCGGTCGGGATCATCCCCGGGGCGTAGGCATTGACCGTGATGTTCCACGGCCCGAGCTCGCCGGCGAGGACGCGTGTGAGGCTCTCGACCCCGGCTTTCGATGCCGAGTAGGCCGCGCCGCCGATCGAGGGGATGATGGCGGCGAATGAAGCAGCGTTGAGGATGCGCCCCGAACCCTGCCGCTTCATCGCCGGGATCACGGCCCGGCACATCCGCATGACGCCGGAGAGGTTGACGCCGAGGTTCGCCTCCCACGCGGCCTCGTCCATCGTCTCGACACGGCTGCCGGTGGCGACGCCGGCATTGTTGACGAGGACGTCGATGCGGCCCAAATCCTGCTCGACGGCTCGAATGACGCCGTCGACGCTCTCGCGCGAACGCACGTCGCAAACATGGGTGCGGACCGGCCAGCCGTTCAGGCCCCATTCGGCTTCGAGGGCGCTGAGCCAATCCTTGTTGATATCGAGGGCGACGACCGTCGCGCCTTCGCGCGCCAGCGTGCGGGCGATGACGAGCCCGATGCCGCGGCCGGCACCGGTGACGATCGCGACCTTGTCGCGAAGTTCGATGAGCATCAGACCACCGCGCTCGGCAGGGGATCACCGGCAAAGTGCGCATCGAGATTGGCGACCACCAGCGCGCCCATCTTATTACGCGTCTGGTGCGTGGCGCTGCCCTGGTGGGGCGAGAGCACGACGTTGTCGAGAGCGAAGAGAGCGGGATCGATATCCGGCTCGTTCTCGAACACGTCCATTGCGGCTCCTCCCAGCGTCTTCGCCTGCAGCATCTCGAGCAGGGCGGCCTGATCGATGGATGTGCCGCGTCCCATGCTGACAAGATAACCAGTCGGCCCAAGCGCCTCGAGCACCTGCCGCGAAATGACCTTTTCGGTCGCCTTGCCGCCGGGCGCGATGGCGAGCAGCCAGTCGACATCGCGCGCCATTTCGATCAGCTTGTCGTAGTAGACGAAGGGTTCGTCGGGCTGGCGATGGCGGCCGTGATAGACGACGCGCATCTTCATCGCCTGCGCCCGGAGCGCGATCTCCTTGCCGATGCGACCAAGGCCGAGGATGCCGAGCGTCTTGCCGTTGAGCTCTGCCTGCAGCGGGAACGTGGCCCGCTTCCATTTTCCCTGCCTCACATAATGATCGGCCTGCGGCAGCTTGCGCGCCAGCGCGATCATCAGGCCGATTGTGATCTCGGCCATGGCGTCGTTGAGGACGTCCGGGGTGTTGGTGACGCGGATGCTGCGGGCCTTGGCGGCGGCGGTGTCGATCGTGTCGTAGCCGACGCCGAAATTGGCAATGATCTCGAGCTTGGGGAGCTTGTCCATGAGCTCGGGCCCGACATTGCCGCCGGCGATGCCGCGGACACGGTCACGCAAATCGGCAAGCAGCGCTTCCCTGTCCGCCGCTTGATGCAGCTTGTGGACGGTGTAGCGGGCGGCCAGAGCCTCCTCGCACGAGGCGAGCAGCTTGTGAGTTTGCAGGATTTCAACTGACACGATTGTCCTCATTACTCACGGGTCATTCCCGCGAACGCGGGAATCTCCGTTTCAAAGGCGGGGTTCGTCAACAGAGATTCCCGCTTTCGCGGGAATGACCCAGTGAAAAGATGGCCTGTTCGGCGCTTGCCCAAACGATGGCAAACGTGCAGCAATGGCAAGGCAGTGGGTAGGCCGTATTTGCGCTGGGAGTAATGCCGGGACCGCGCGCCTTCGACGAAATGAGCAATGCGGACGGTTCCGTCCGCGACCCCTATCTGGTCCTTGACACCTGGTTGAAGGAACAGCCGCCCGAGGCGCTGGGCGTCATGGCGGCGGATGCCGAAGGTATCTTCCGCCGGCTGGGCATCACTTTCGCGGTCTACGGCAGTAACGAGGGGACCGAGAAGCTCATCCCGTTCGACATCATTCCGCGCATCGTCTCGGCATTGGAATGGCGGAAGCTGAGCAAGGGCATCGAGCAGCGGGTGCGGGCGCTCAACGCGTTCCTCCACGACATCTATCACCGCCAGGAAATCCTCAAGGCCGGGCGCGTCCCTGAGAAACTGATCCTCAACAACTCGGCCTTCTGTCCCGAGATGATGGGGCTCGATCCGGCGCGCGGTATTTACTCGCACATCATCGGCGTCGATCTCGTCCGCGTAGGGCCCGACGACTGGTACGTGCTCGAGGACAACCTGCGCACGCCCTCGGGCGTCAGCTATATGCTTGAAGACCGCGAAGCGATGCTGCAGCTTGCGCCCGATCTCTTCCAGCGTACCAAGGTGGCGCCGGTCGAGACCTATCCCGAAAATCTGCGGCGCACACTCGAAGCGGTGGCGCCGATCGGAGCCAGCGGCGCGCCGACGCTCGCAGTGCTCACCCCTGGCATCCACAACTCCGCCTATTTCGAGCACAGCTTCCTCGCCGACCAGATGGGCGCCGAGCTCTGCGAGGGGCAGGATCTATTCGTCGACGGCGGCAAGGTGTTCATGCGTACCACCACCGGGCCGCGCCGGGTCGACGTGATCTACCGACGCATCGACGACGACTTCCTCGATCCCCTGACCTTCCGCCCGGACTCGATGCTCGGCGTTCCTGGGCTCTTCGATGCCTATCGCGCCGGCAACGTTACGCTGGTCACTTTCCAGCACAGTGGGATCCGAAGCTTGGAATTCACGTGACTTGAAGTCGCGGC